>FYBJ01001218.1_pt1 | contig 21722 bp, 14 predicted proteins | sample 1134611 | NCBI WGS metagenome assembly FYBJ01 (sample SAMEA104116008, study PRJEB20421) | marine metagenome | isolation source: marine | reverse complement strand
CTGCTGGTTTTGCTGGTTGTTGTTGCTCTGATCACAATCTGGTTTCTGCAAAGATACTATGCAAAAGCGACCTTGGATGCTGCGCTGGTAAGAACCGGTTTCGGGGGGCGCCGCGTCGTTACGGACGGTGGTTGCCTGTCTCTTCCAATTCTGCATCAGGTTCAGAAAGTGTCCATGGGGGCGCTGACGTTCAGCATCAGCCGCGAGGGCCGCGACGCTGTTCTGACGCGGGACAAGATGCGCGCCGATGTGCAGTTTGAATTTGAGCTGCGTGTCGCGCCGACCGAAGAGGGCATTTCCACGGCGGCACAGGCGCTGGGAGCGAGGATCGCCAGAGGGGGCGAAACGGTAAGAGAGGTTTTTGCCGGTTCCCTTGTCGATGCGATCCAGCGCGCGGCTGCTGTTCGAACCCTGGAGGAAATCCACTTGGACCGGTCCGGATTTTCCACGGATGTGGCCGTTGCAATCGAAATGCAGGCCACAAAGCTCGGGTTAACGCTGGTGTCCGCCTCGTTGATTGCAGTGGATCAGAGCGACCTGAGCCAGTGGACCGAAAACAACGCCTTTAACGCTCAAGGCATGCGCCAACTGGCAGAGCTGGTCGCGGACCAGCGCAAAGAGCGCATCCGTATCGAAACAGAGGCCGAAGTTGCCGTTCGGGAAAGCCATCTGGCACAGCATCAGCGGCAATTGGAATTGCGACGCGCCGAGCGTGAAGCGGAGATCGCACAGCAAGAGCATCTTGTGAAACTCGAAGCCGAGGCGAAGTCTCGCGAGGAAAGAGCGCGCGACGAGGCCAAGCTGGCCAGTGAAACCACGCGGATCGAAAACGAAAAACGCGTGAAGGCAACACGGGTTGAGACGGATGAGGCCCTGCGCAAAGCCGAAATGGCTGCAATCCGGGCGCTCGAAGAGGAGAAGATCGAAAACGATATTTCGATCGCAAGGAAACGTGCACAAGAGGCCGAAGCTCGCGCAGAAGAAGAAGAAGCCAAGGCCAAGGTTATTCTGGCCGCCGAAAGCGTGCAGGCACAGAAAGAGCGCGCCATCGCGGAACGTGAACGCGAAATTGCCCGTCTGAATCAGGAAAAAGAGCTGGAGCTGGAGGCGGCCAAGGTCACGCGAGACGTCGAAACGCTTCTGGAGAAGGCCAAGGCCGATGCCACAGTGAAAACCAAGGCCAGCGAAGTGGAACGTGCCCGGATGGAGGCAGAAGCCGCTGGTCGCGTTGCCATGAACCAGGCCGAAAATACGCTTGGTGAGGCAGTAATCCGGATGCGGCTGGAAGAGCGAAAGCTCGACCGTCTCCCTGAAATCATGACGCAGATGATGAAACCGGTCGAAAAGATCGACTCGATCAGGATCAACCAGATTGCAGGTGCTGGCGGTGCCGGTGGCACGGGCGAAGGTGTCGATGGCGCCTTTGGTGCAGCAATGGATCAGATCCTTGGAATGGCCGTGCGATTGCCTGCGATGAAACAGATGGGCGAGGAGATCGGCCTTGATTTCGATGCAAATCTGGCCGGTCGAACGGCTGATTACGCAAACCGGATCAAAGACAAACCAAAAACCGAGAAGTGACGGGAAAGACCGTTACCCCCAACTGGAACGACATTAGGGAGGATACCGATATGTCACTAAATCGCCGCAACTTCATGGCCAGTACCGCAGCTTTGGTCGGAGCTTCGATTGTGCCACGCATGGCCTTGGCTGCCGACACGATCAAGCTGGGCTCGATCCTGGATACTTCGGGCATTTTCGACGCTTACGGCAAACCGATGGACATGGCGATGCGTCTGGCTGTTGATGAAATCAATGCGGACGGCGGATTGCTTGGCAAACAAATCGAGGTCACGGCGTATGATACGCAATCGGACATGGCGCTCTATTCTCAGTATGGCCAGCAACTGACGCGTCAGGACAAGGTGGATGTGGTACATGGCGGCATTCTTTCCGCCTCGCGCGAGGCCATTCGCCAGACGATGCGCAAGACAAAGACACCCTATTTCTACAACGTGTTATACGAGGGGGGCGTCTGTGACCGGAATATTTTTATCAATGGCGTGACGCCGGCCCAGCAGGTTGAAGCCCTGGTGCCCTATGCCATGAGCAAGTCGGGCAAGAAGGTCTACATCCTGGCTGCGGATTACAACTATGGTCAGATCACGGCGCGTTGGATCAGGAAATTCGTGGCCGACAATGGGGGCGAAACCGTGGGGGTCAATTTCTTCCCGCTGGATGTAAGCGACTTTGGCTCGACCATCGCCAAAATTCAGTCGGTCGGTCCTGATCTGGTGATCGCGCCGCTTGTTGGGGGCGCGCATCTGTCGTTTTTCCGTCAATGGGCGGCCGCAGGGATGAAAGACCGAATCCCGTTGGCGTCGACCACGCTGGGTGTCGGCAACGAGCACAAGGTTCTGACACCAGCAGAAGGCAACGGGATCATGGTTGCCTATAACTACAGTCAGGAGCTCGACACACCCGCAAACGCGGCCTTCAAGGAAAGATGGGCGGCAGCGTACGGGGACAGCAATCTGATCCACGAGATCGCCGTGTCGAACTATCAGGGGGTGCTGACCTGGGCCGAAGCCGTTCGTCAGGCCGGTTCTCTGGATCGCGACGCGGTTATTGCGGCGCTGGAATCCGGTCTGTCCATTGACGGCCCGGCTGGCAAGATCACGGTAGATCCCAAAACGCACCATGCGGTTCTGGATGTCCACATCATGGAATTCGAAAATCAGGGTATGAACGTGATCGAAACGCTGCCTCAGCGTGAACCGATCGACACTCAGGCCGTGTGCGATCTGGGCGCCAATCCGGGCGACAACACGCAGTACGAAATTCAGATCTGAACGCTCTCTCAGATCTTGCGCGGGGTTTTCCAGCCCTGCGCGCCCTTCTTCGACGTCCCTCTTTTCAACGGAATTCGCGCAATGGATTTGTCCGTCGTCATTCTTGTCGAAATGCTCTACTCGGTCGCCTCTCTGATCCTTGTCAGTTCTGGCCTTGCGGTGGTGTTTGGCATGATGAAAGTGATCAACCTCGCCCATGGCGAGTTCATGATGATGGGCGGTTATGCGACCATCACCGCCGTAAACCTTGGCGTGAACATCTTTCTGGCCATGCTGGTGATCGCACCACTTGTGGTGGGGTTGATCGGGCTTGCTGTCGAAAGGCTGGTGATCCGCCACCTGTATGGCCGACTTGTCGACACGATGCTGGCAACCTGGGGGCTGAGCCTTTTCTTCATCGGTCTGGCAACCATGATCTTTGGCAATACAACGACCGGGATATCGACGCCGATCCCGGGTTTTGCCATCGGGAACTATCAGGTCAACGGTTACAACTTCTTCATTATCGTGGTCGCAATTCTGCTGCTTGTCGGGATGCTGGCGATCCTGAAGGGCACGCGTGCCGGGTTGATCGCGCGGGGTACGATGCAACGCGCAGATATGGCGGCGGCGTTGGGCTACAGCCCTGACCGCATCTATATGGCAACTTTCTTCTGCGGCTCGGCCCTGTCCGGGTTGGCGGGCGCGGTACTGGCCCCCCTGGTTGGTCTCGTGCCGACATCGGGCGGAGCCTACATCGCCAAGGCCTTCATCACCGTGATCGCAGGCGGGCCATCCCTTATCGCGGGCCTCTTTTCCAGCGCCGGTTTCTTTGGTGTCGTGAATCAGGTTTTTACCTTCGCCATTTCACCAGTCATCGGTGAGGTTGCGCTGCTGGTCGCCGCCGTCGTCCTGCTGCGCGTTCTGCCCCAGGGCATCACCGGCAAATTCTTCAAGGGAAAGCTGTGATGCAGGGAAGCCTTTCAAACGATGCCATCAAGATCGTCCTGGTCACGGTGTTCCTGATCTGGGTGATGCCGCTTGTGATCAGCACTTACACGCTGACGGTTCTGATCGTTTACGGGATGCTCGGGGTGAGCTTGGGCCTGATCTGGGGATTTGGCGGCATCCTGTGTTTCGGACAGGCCGCGTTTTTCGGTCTGGGGGCATACACCTACGCCATTGCCGCCATCAACGTGGGTGACAGCACGGTCCCGATGATCCTTGCAGTTCTTGTTCCGGCAGGGTTCGCAGCCTTGCTTGGCGCGATGATGTTCTACGGACGGCTGAACGACGTCTATCTTGGGGTCATAACCCTGGTTGTGACGCTGATCCTGTTCAAGTTCATCAACTCCACGGCCGGCCCCCAGTACGTGATCGGAAACGCCCGGTTGGGTGGGTTCAACGGCATTCCGGGCTTTCAGACATTGAATGTCCCAGGCAGCCCGGACGACTACATCTGGGGTGACAGCTATTTCTATGTCTGTGCCGTCTTGCTGGCTTTGGTCTTTTTCCTGGTGTCTGCCTTGCTAAGATCAAGCTTTGGCCGCATCGCGGTTGGCATCCGGGAAAACGAAACCCGCATGTCGTTGATGGGGTATGACGTTCGCGCCAGAAAAACCGTGTTGTTTGCCGTCGGAGCGGCCATCGCGGGACTGGCGGGCGCATTGTTTGCCAACTGGGCAGAAATCGTGACCCCCAGCCTGTTCTCGCTGGGTCAATCCGCCGAGATCATCATCTGGTGCATTGTTGGCGGGTTGGGAACCCGGCTGGGGCCGGTCCTTGGGGCAGCCGGTCTGGCCTATCTGAAATTCCTTCTGGGACAGCAAACTGCCGTTGATAACACGTTGATCACTGGCCTGATCCTGGTGCTCTTTGTTCTTTTCCTGCCCAGGGGCGTCGTGCCCGCGCTGGCGGGGCTGTGGAACGTGAGCTTTGGTCGCCGCCCCCTTGGGCGCACTCATAACCAACGACGATTGAGAAACCGGGAGCGCGCCAATGGCTGAAACTGTTCTTGAAACCCATGGGCTGACAATGCGCTTTGGCGGCGTGGTCGCATCCAACAACGTCGATTTCAAACTCCGCGCGCGCGAACTGCGTTGTCTGATCGGTCCGAATGGTGCGGGCAAATCCACCTTCTTCAAATGCGTCACCGGGCTGCAAACGCCAACCGAAGGTGCGGTTTACATGCGTGGCCTTGAGACCACGCAATGGATGCCGCATCAGATTGCCTCGCTGGGTGTCGGTATCAAAACACAAACGCCAAACGTTCTGGACAGCCTGAGCGTGTTTGAAAACATCTGGCTAGCGGCACGGCGGTTTCATGACCCCCGAGAAGCCAACCGCAAGACACAGGAAATCATCGAGCGTTTGGCCTTGGGGCCGATAGCAAGGGGAGATCTGGGGAGGTTGGCGCATGGAGAACGCCAGCGCGTGGAGCTTGGCCTGGTTGCGGTCGGCGATCCCTGGCTGGTGCTTCTGGATGAGCCTGCGGCCGGGATGAGCGCAGAAGACGTCGAGCGCATGACCCTGATTATTCACGAACTGAACAAGACGGCAGCAATCATCATCGTCGAGCATGACATGCAGTTCATCCGCTCGATTGCCGAAATGGTGACGGTTTTCCATCAGGGCGAGGTGTTGATGGAAGATCACGTCGATCGCGTCATGTCCGACCCCACGGTTCGCAACGTCTATCTTGGAAAGAAGAACTGAGATGAATGATGACGTCACACAGGTTCTCGAAGTCAAAGGCCTCTCAGGTGGATACGGCAAGGTCCCGATCCTGCACGGGATCGAGTTTACGGTTGCCGAAAACGAGGTCGTCGGGATTCTGGGCCACAACGGGATGGGTAAAACCACTCTGTTGAAAACGCTGATGGGCTTTTTGCCGGGTCGCGTGGGGACGATCAGATTTCATTCAACCCAGATCAATCAGATGTCGCCGTTCCAGCGGGCGGGGCTTGGTTTGGGCTATGTTCCACAAGGAAGGGGTATATTCCCCCAACTGACGGTTCGCGACAATCTGCGGTTCGCCTGGCATGAATATGCCGGGGCATCCGAAAGCGACGTGATGGAAACCGTGCTGTCGGATTTTCCTCGCCTGCGCCCGCTATTGGACCGCGACGGTGGCGCGCTTTCCGGCGGCGAGCAACAGTTGCTTGCTCTTGCACGTTGTTTGATGGGGGATCCGGAATTCCTTCTGCTTGATGAGCCGACGGAGGGCATTCAGCCTTCGATTATCGAGGAAATGGGCGAAACATTGCTGGCTTTGCGAAAAAGCCGGGGGCTTTCGATCCTTCTGGTCGAACAGAACTTCGACTTTATCTCTGACCTTTCGGATCGGGTTCTCGTTCTGGAGCGAGGTCGAATTACCGGCGAGCTGAGCAAAACAGATTTATCCAATCAGGCAAAGGTGGATCAGTTTCTTGGCTTTGGGGCGGCCCGGTCAACCCGTGGACAAGCCAGTGGGCGCCCGGTCGCACAGTCTGACCCATCGGAACAACTCAAAACTCCGGCAGGACCAGTGATCGAACCGGCTGCCGCAAGCGTGGTGATCAATATGACCATAAAACGACCGACACTTTCGCAGATGCGCGACATGGCGAGCCGGTTCGGGATGAGCCTTTCGGACGATGACCTGGAAGAATATCGCGAAATCATAGAGCCTTACATGCAGGCCTATGACCGGCTGGATGCGATGCCGGACTACTTGCCCGAGGTGCGCTATCCCCGCAGCCCCGGCCACTTTCCCAACCCGACCGAGAACCCGCTGAACGCTTGGTATGTAAAGACAGAAGTGCGCGGCGCGCCGGATGGTAAACTGCGCGGCAAGCGCATCGCGCTTAAGGATACGATCTGCCTGGCAGGTGTGCCGATGATGAATGGCTCGTCGATCATGGAAGGTTACACTCCCGAAATTGACGCCACCATCGTGACGCGCATGTTGGATGCGGGAGCGGTCATAACCGGCAAGGCACATTGTGAAAACTTCTGCCTTTCAGGCGGATCGCACACCAATGCCAAGGGTCCAATCCACAATCCATGGAAGCGGGGATTCATGGCTGGCGGGTCCTCGGGCGGTTCGGCTGCACTTGTGGCGGCGGGCGAGGTCGACATGGCGATTGCGGGGGATCAGGGCGGGTCGATACGCATTCCAGCCTCGAACTGCGGTGTCTACGGGATGAAGCCAACCCATGGGCTTGTACCCTACACAGGTGCAATGCCCATCGAGCAAACCATCGACCACCTTGGCCCGGTGACAAACTCGGTGGCCGACAATGCGCTCCTGCTGGAGGTTCTGGCGGGTGAAGACGGTCTTGATCCGCGTCAGTACAAACCCACTGTCTACAGCTATACCGAAGCCTTGGGACGTGGTGCTCATGGGATGCGGATCGGCATATTGAAGGAAGGTTTCGGCCATGAGAACTCCGAAGCCGACGTGGACGGGAAAGTCAGGAAAGCCGCAGATCGTTTTCGCGAACTGGGCGCGCGTGTCGAAGATGTTTCGATCCCTGAACATCATACAGCGATGGATGCCTGGACGGCGATCACGTTGGAGGGGCTGCAAGATGGCATGATGTGGGGGAATTCTACCGGCACAAACTACCGGGGTCTTTTCCTTCCTTCGATGACCGATCACATGGCTCAATGGCAGGGGCGGGCGGATGAATTAAGCCATTCTCTCAAGGCCTGCATGTTCGTGGGTGAGCATTTCCAACGGCAATACCGGGGCAGGTTCTATGGCAAGGGCCAGAATATCATGCGGCTTTGCAATGAACGGTATCTGGCGGCGCTCAAGCAATACGATCTGCTGTTGATGCCGACATTGCCGATCAAGCCACAACCCCATCCACCGGCCGATTGTTCGCTTAGCCTTTATGTTCAGCGGGCCTTTGAAATGGTCCCCAACACCGCGCCTTTTAATGGCGGGCTGCCTGCAATGAGCATACCTTGCGGGCTAAGCGAAGGCTTGCCCATTGGCATGATGCTGGTTGGACCGCATTATGGCGAGATGAAGATCTACCAAGCGGCGGATGCTTTCGAGCAATCGGGCGATTGGCGCAACATGTAAGGGAGGATCGACATGTCAATCCTGAATGAAAGCCAGGCGGCGCGAATTACCGATTGGGACGGCAAGACTGCGAAGGCCGCTGAAACGGCGGCTCCCCAAGATGGTCAGTCATATGTTTGCGGGCCTTCAAACCCGCCGTTGGCCTACATCACAATTCCTCAGTTATTGCGCGAAGCCGTATCGAGATTTGGCCCCCGAGAGGCGGCGATTTTTTCCGAGCAGGGCATCCGGATGAGCTATTACGATCTGGACCGCGCGGTAGATGAACTGGCCTCGGGGCTTTTGGCATTGGGACTGGAAAAAGGGGATCGGGTCGGGATCTGGTCGCCCAACCGGTTCGAGTGGGTGCTCACCCAATTCGCCACCGCGCGCGTCGGTCTGGTACTGGTGAACATCAACCCGGCATATCGGTTGGGAGAGTTGGAATTTGCTTTGAACAAGGTCGGTTGCAAAGCTCTTGTCGCGGCCAAGTCTTTCAAGATGTCTGATTACGCGGGCATGATCCGCACGCTTGTCCCAGAGTTGGACAACTGCGAGCCGGGGCGTCTGCGGTCCTCCAGGTTGCCGCAACTGCGCAGCGTCATCATCATGGATGATAAACCTGGCCCAGGCGTCTATTCCTTCGACGATCTCAGGAAACTCGGCGGCCCGGCCCAGCAGTTGCGCATTCCAGAGATTGACAAGACGCTTGGTCCAGATGATGCCATCAACATCCAATTCACGTCCGGCACGACAGGCATGCCAAAAGGCGCGACGCTGTCCCACTATAACATCGTAAACAACGCCCGGAATGTGACAGATCGCATAAACCTGTCTGAAACGGATCGGCTGGCGATCCCTGTGCCGCTTTATCATTGTTTCGGCATGGTGATGGGGGTCCTGGGCGCTGTCAGCAAAGGCGCGGCAATGGTTTTTCCCGGCGAGGGATTTGATGCGGCGCTGACACTTGATGTGCTGGCCAAGGAACGGTGCACCGCTGTTTACGGTGTTCCGACAATGTTCGTGGCCATGCTTGAAGACCTCGAAGTGACCGCCCGCGATCTTTCCAACATGCGCACAGGCATCATGGCCGGAGCCCCATGTCCGGTAGAGGTCATGCAGCGGGTGAACTCTGAAATGAACATGAAAGAGGTTACGATTTGCTACGGGATGACGGAAACTTCGCCTGTTTCCTTTCAGAGTTTTGTTGACGACCCAACCGACAAGCGGTGTGAGACCGTCGGTCGAATTCATCCGCATCTCGAAGTCAAGATCGTTGATCAGGAGGGGCAAATTGCACCCATAGGCACACGAGGAGAGCTGTGCACGCGCGGCTATTCCGTCATGAAGGGCTATTGGGAAGACGCGGAAAAAACTGCTGAAAGCCTGGTGGATGGGTGGATGCTGACCGGTGATCTGGCAGTGTTGGACGAAGAGGGCTATTGTTCCATTGTCGGCCGTGTGAAGGACATGATCATCCGCGGCGGCGAAAACATCTATCCACGCGAGATCGAAGAGTATCTGATGCGGCATCCCAAGGTCAGTGATGTCCAGGTATTTGGAGTTCCGGATGAGAAATTTGGCGAGGAGGTCTGTGCCTGGGCCATTGCAAAACCTGGTGTCGATCTGACCGAAGACGAGCTTCGGGCGTCACTGCAAGGTCAAATCGCGCATTTCAAAATTCCCAGACATTTCAGGGTCGTCACAGAGCTTCCGATGACGATAACGGGCAAGCCTCAGAAATTCGTGATGCGAGACAAAATGGTGGAGGACCTCGCTTCCATCCAGAACACTTGACCCCTGGTCAACAGCTGCGGATACCAACTGTGGATTGCCTGAACCCCACTATTACGCCCCGCGGGTCCATCCCCTAACCGGGCAAAACAGGCTTTGACATTGATGAGGCCATGGCCCTGCTGCATGCTGTCCGAGGCATGAATATTGCGGGTGGTGACAGTGTTTGCATGATACCGACCAAGGACAGTGCAAACCAGATCACGGCCCGGACCTCGTCGGCGATCATGTTTGAAATGATCGCCGGAAATGTGAAGAACGGAGCACCGGCATGGACCAACAAACCGACACTTTTTTTCAGCCGGTATCGGCCATGGATCTGCCGCGTTTTGCCGGGGTGCCCACCTTCATGCGGCTGCCATCTTTGACGTCAGATCACCCGCGCTTTGGTGAAGTGCAGATGGGGCTGGTTGGCGTGCCTTGGGACGGCGGCACCACCAACCGCCCCGGCGCCCGACATGGGCCGCGGCAATTGCGCGATTATTCCACGATGATCCGGGCGATGAACCCTGTCACCGGCATCAATCCCTTTACCCTGGTCAATTGCGCTGATCTGGGTGATGTGCCGCCCAATCCGGTCGACATTCAGGACAATCTTGAACGAATTTCTTCTTACTACAGCGCTCTCAAGACAGCAGATATCACCCCGATGACGGCAGGCGGTGATCACCTGATTACCCTGCCGATCCTGCGCGCACTTGCGGCAGACGGGCCGCTGGGACTGGTTCAGTTCGACAGCCACACCGACCTGTTTGACAGCTATTTCGGCGGGTGCAGGTACACCCACGGCACTCCGTTTCGCCGCGCGGTAGAGGAGGGGCTGGTCGACCCCGCGCGATTTGTTCAAGTCGGTATTCGCGGGACCGCTTACAACATCGAAGACATCGAGTGGGGACTGGATCAAGGTATCCGGATCATCCGCGTGGAAGAGTTGTTCGACCGCGGCGTCAAGGATGTGATGCAGGAAGTGCGCGACATCGTCGGCCGCAATCCCACCTATTGCACCTACGACATCGACTTTGTCGACCCGACCTACGCGCCCGGCACCGGCACGCCGGAAATCGGCGGTCCCAACAGCTTTCAGGCGCAGCAGGTGATCCGTGAATTGGCAGGCGTCAATCTGATTGGCGCCGACCTGGTCGAGGTCTCGCCGCCATTTGACGAGGCCGGCAATACCGCGTGGCTCGGGGCCTCGTTGATGTTCGAACTGATGTGCGTGGTGTCGCAGGCCGTCGCGGACCAACAGGAATAGGTCGAGGGTGTCGGCGTGTCGGCGTGCCGCTGCAAGGCGGCAACCGAGCGTTTGGGGCGGCCGCTTCGTGTTCGGTTGCCCCTGGCGTTGATGCCGTGATCTACAGGAAGAACATCCCGCGAAAATCGACTGTTTCAGGAACAGCTTTTTGGCGCGGACCATCAAAGCCATTTCTGGTCGGATTGCCCGGACGGTCGCCTTCGCACATCTGAAGGCAAAGACATCGAACTTGTTGTTTGGTCTCCTTTGACGCAAGCTGACCCCAAGAAAATACACACATGTCCCATCAGGCATGTCTTTAGTTTGACGCCATCTTCTTCTGGACTATGCGAATTTTGAGAATTGCCACCTAAAGGGAGATCACTGAATGTCATCGGATTTGGAACTGCACCTGGAAGAAGTGGCCGGAGATCTCGGGTTCCCCGAAGGTCCCGTCGCAATGAATGATGGATCGATACTGTTTGTCGATATCGAGAAAGAGACTCTGTCGAAGGTTTCGACCGATGGAAGCGTCGATACCGTGGCCGATATACCCGGTGGTCCGAACGGCGTTGCGATTGGGCCAGACGGCGCAGCCTATGTCTGCAACAATGGTGGTGTTTATACGTTCAAAGACATTCCAGTCCCCGGTGGGGTCGCAAATGTGCCATGGCCAAGTCATCCCAACTATACCGGTGGTTCGATACAGCGGGTCGATCTGAGCAATGGTCAGGTCACGACCCTTTTCACCGAGTTCGAAGGCAAGAACCTGCTGGCGCCGGATGATATCGTGTTCGACAAGGAAGGTGGGTTCTGGTTCACCGATTCCGGCTATCAGGACGATGATGTTCAATACAAGGGCGCCTTGTATTACGCTTCGATTGACGGGCAAGTACTGAAGAAAGTTGCCACGATACCGATGGCCAATGGCGTGGGTCTGTCACCCAATGGCCAGACGCTCTATGTGTCGGATACAATTTTTAGTCGCCTTTGGGCACTGGATATCAAGGGTCCGGGCGAGGTCGAACCAGGACCGATGCCGCAAATGCCCGGTCGGATTGTGCAATCGCTTCCAGCGCATCAATCCATCTATCAATGGCTCGACAGTTTAAAAGTCGAGGCGACCGGGAAAGTGTGTGTCGGCACCATTTTCAACGGCGGCATCACAGTCTTTGAGCCCAAAGATGGCTCGTTTGAACATGTACCGATACCTGCGTTGTTTGTGACCAACTTCTGCTTTGGAGGGCCCGACATGCAGGATCTGTGGATTACAGCGTCGAGTTCGCGTAAAATCTACAAGGCGCGCTGGCCGAGAAAAGGCCTGGAACTGGCGTTCACGGCTTGAAAAAGTTGGGACCAAACTAGCTGTATCAGGCGAAAGTTCAGGCGGGAAACACACCCGTTCGCTGAAGGTTGTCGTAAAGAGTTAATGCCGTTAACCTAATCTTCAGGGGGGCAACTGCATTGCTTCGGGACCAATGACACACGTGGGGGAGCGGCGTCAGGTCTCCGTTCTGTTCGCAGACATGGTCGGTTTTACGGCCGCTGTTGAACGGTTGGGAGAAGACGGAACGCTGCCGTTCACGCAGGTGATCTACAATCTTATGGCCGATACTGTCGTTGAACATGGCGGCACCATCAGCAGTTTTGGTGGAGACAGCGTTATGGCGCTCTTCGGCCTTCCCGAAGCGCTGGAAGATGGTGCTTTGCGGGCGTGTCGTGCAGCGTTAGCTATTCAAACTGCTTTTACGGATTCGGCTGACGAGATAGACCGCCGGTTCGGACTTCGACCCCGCATGAGGGTCGGCGTGAGTTCAGGTGTCGCGTTGATGGCTTCGATCGAGGGGCAGGACGCGCCTGCGACAGCGGTTGGCAATACAGTGAACTTGGCCTCGCGCATTCAGGATTTGGCCGCTGCGGGAAACTGCCTGATTTGCGACACGACAAGACGGCTGGTCGAAGGACAGGTCGATCTGAATTTTGATGGCGAGTATGAAATCAAAGGGGTATCGAGGCGCCGCAAGTTGTGGAACTTGCTGGCGATACGCAAGTCTGCCACCCGATTTGATGGATCCGTTGCACGGGGATTGAGCCATTTCGTCGGTCGCGAAGAGGAACTTGCAGTGCTTTCTGCCAAGTTTTCTGAAGCGGTTGATGATTTCAAGGTCGTAGATCTTGTTGGTGAAGCAGGGTTGGGGAAAACGCGGCTGATTTTCGAGTTTTTGCAGCAAATCAATCCAAAAGACGCGCGTTTGTATCGTGGGCATTGTGCGGCCGATCGCACCCAGGTTCCGTTCTTCCCATTTCTTGAGGTCGTTAATGAAGCGTTTCAGATCCGTTCCGAAGACGAACCCGCAGAGATATCACTTAAACTGAAAACCGGACTGACCGGCCTGGGGCTGGACGACCCTGAGAGCCTTGGCCTGTTGCTGAACCTCTTGGGAAAGGAACCACCAGCCGGATCTCTTGATGGTCTGGATGGCGTTCTGATTGGGCACCGAACACGCAATCTGCTGCGAGCCATGTTGAAAGCAGAATGCGCCAAGTCTGTGGTCATCTTCCTCATCGAAGACATTCATTGGATCGACAGCGCATCCGCGGAATTTCTCGGTAAACTGGTTGAAGATGGCGAACCCGGCAATCTCTTTGTTCTGCACACGAGACGCCCGGAATATGATCCTGGCTGGACTGACAACTCAAGAGTGACCAAAATTGCCCTCATGCCGTTGTCCTCCAATGAAATCGGGCATCTCGTGCAGACGCGCCTTCAAGTTGATGACCTTCCCCCCAGCCTTGTCCAACAATTGAGCGAGCGCGCTGGAGGCAATCCCCTCTTTGGCGAAGAGATCTTGTCGTTCTTGATCAGTAAAGGCGCCTTAAGCGTCGACGCAAAAGACACCAATTTCGACATCGACCTCGCTTCAAGCGGATTACCCGAAAGCATGCGCAGCCTGTTCACGGTACGTATGGACCAGCTCGAACCCGGCGATAAAGCTTTGCTGCAAGCGGCGTCGGTTATCGGTCGACGCTTTGATCCAGGCTTGTTGACCTCCGTCATCAGGACCGACGGCTCTGTCGGAGAAGCATTGCGACGGTTGCAGACACAAGATCTGATTCACCGTGATGAGGGATCTTCTGACTTTGCGTTCAAACATGTTTTGTTGCGCGACACCGTGTATCAAAGCCTGTTGTCCGAGCAGGCATCACAGTTGCACTTGGCCATTGCGATGGCTCTGGAACAGCGAAACGAAAACCGGTTTGGCGAGATAGCCGGGGCACTGGCTCATCACTATCTGCGGACAGAACGCAAGGAATTGGCGTTCAAGTACAACGCGCTGGCTGGCGCCAGGAGCCTTGGTGTCTACTCGCTTGGTGATGCCAACAGGTATTTCGAGAGTGCACTTGGACTATACCAGAGCGATCCGGGATGCGCGAGCGACCGTGAATTTGCGGCGTTTCTTGTCGACTATTCGACCTGCTCCAACATCTCTTTGAAGATCACGGAATTTATAGAATTGGCACCCCATGTCCGGCCAATCCTTGGCCGATTGGGTGACACCTATCAGTATGTGGTCTTCCTGCATCACTACATTGCCTGCCTCGTCAACAACGGTCGCTACGCCGACGCGTTCGAAACCCAGCAAGATTTGACCGCGATGGCAGAACGTCTCGATACGCCGGAAACAGCGGCTTATGCCCTTGTCAGCGAGCTTTCGGTTTCTTGCTTTTTCGGACACCTGTCCAATGTGGCATTCGAGACCAAGAGGCGAGAGGCACAAGTGGCGATGGGCAGTGTGGAAGATGCCTATCTTCAGAACTTTTTCCTGGCCATATTGGCATGGAATGAAACAAGCCGCGGACGGTTCGCCAATGCGTATAAGGCGACCAGACGTATGGTCGAACTTGGAAAAGCCCAGAAGGATCCGCGTTCATTGGGCTACGCGACCGCACTCAATGCATTGATCGCCATGCTCAGCGACGATCACACCAAGGCGCTGGAGATTGCTGAACAGGCGCTGAGGGTCTCACATGCCGAATACGAACGCGCCTCGGCCGAAGCGGCGCGAACGGCCGCTTTGGTTCCACTTGAACGGCCTGAAGCGATTGCCGAGGTCAGTCGGTTCATCTCCAAATGCGAAGAGGATGGTTGGGGGTTGTTTCTGTCAGGCCCGGATATGATGCTGGGAGTCGCCCTGACATTGAATGGGCGCATTGATGAAGGCCTGCGCCACATGGAAGATGCCATCGGTCGACGCGAGCGGGAGGGGTATGGCCTGGCCGCGGACTGGTATCGTCTTTTCCTGGCGGAGCTATATCTTGGCATCCTTTCCGGAGAGGGCGAGGCTTCTCTAGGTCTTCTGCTCCGCAATATCCGGTCGCTGAGCTGGGTTTTTACATTCGGGGCCGGACGCATCGTCAAGCTGATCGACGAGGCCTGCGAGAACCCACAGTTTGACCGAAACGGGTACTATTTTGCGCGGGGGCAGATGATCCTGGGCCTGCTTTACAAGCTTAAGAAAAAGAAGGGGCTGGCAATCGAACACCTGCGCGATGCGCGCCGTATCGCCGAGCAGATCGGCCAGTCCCCCTTCCTGACCCGTATTGATGTCGCTTTGGCGGAACTCGAAGCGGCCGCGTAGATCAACCCCAAGGTCGATACGTGCTAGGTTTCAAGCTGGGACAGGTAGGCTATCGCCGACAAGCTTGGCAGGAAGGTGTATGCGCCGCCGCGCGCTTTGACAAAGCGCGGAAAGCCACGCAGCCGGATCGATCCGCCCTCGGCAAGCGTAAGATCAAACCAGCTTGTTTCCGGCTCGTTTGCCCCTAGCAACGGGTCGTCGGCGCCCGTGATGTCCGGGTTCTGCAAGCCCACGTTGATCCAGTCGCACATTACGGCCTCGAATTGGGCGCCCAGATTGGCGCATAAGAAATTGCCCAACAAACCGCGTTCCGCATTTCTTGTTTCGTCGGGATTGTCGGGATCAAAATCCGGCCCATAGGACATTCCGCGTCTGACGATACGTCGTGAATAATTCGACATGCGCTGTACGATATGACCGTTGCGCGGGTTGGCACGGCGGGTGTGCGATCCGGCGGGGCAACGGGATCCGCGATCGTAGTCAAAATTTGTCAGAAAGCCGGGGGTGTCCGGTATCGGCCCGGTCGAGTTGGGGGATTTTTCATAGGGCATACCGTTGCGCCAGCGTCCGCACATCTGGGCTGCCACAACCTCGCGAAGCGCACTGTGCCTGTCCATTCCGCCAAAAATGTTCCGCTCGGCTCCTGGGGCAAGCAACCGGTCCACGTAGGGATGGTTCTCCAGTTCAGTTGCGGCGCTCGAAAGATACTTTTCGAATGCAACGGTATCCTGAGCAAGCACGCGAAAGGCGTTGAATGCACCATTGCGTCCCAGCTCATCGGGGTCGGGGACTCGAAACAGAACACCTTCGTAGTGCGTCGGATATCCAAGCAGAACGGTTCCAAGAGGATTGATCGGCTCATTGTCATTTGCTCTGTCGGGGTTGGTCACATGTTCAAAACGCGGTTGCGAGATGCTGTCGCGATATCCAAAAAAGACTTTACCTTCAGGCAGGTTACGCCCGTCTCGAACGCCAACTATTGTAAAGGCCTTGGCGACTTGGACCTGCACCTGTTCAAGCTGCTCACACGAGTCGCTGTAGATGGATGCGATCAGATGAACCCGTTCGGGCTGGTTGAAGGGATCTGCCCAGTTTTGCGGATCACTGTCCCCGAAGTCACCGATCTTGGCCGCGCGTTTCGTCATGCCTTGCCGGAATTCGGTCGGGAATGTTTTCAGGCCCTCTTGTGGTACGCCCAGGGCTAGCAGCCCGGCAAAGGTCACGCCGATGTTGAAACAAAGATCCGGCGGGTCTGACCATTTTACAGAGGATTCTCGCGTGATGGTGGGCACCGTGTCTGTCGAGCCTGACACTGTCGCGGCCAAAAACTGACGCGCCAGCGACCGGTTCGTGACTTCCAGTACAAGGTGGCGCACCCGGTTAAGGCGATACCCTCGCAGGATGTTGCCTTGCACGTCTTCGGGGTTGAATTCTTTTGTCACCAGCCCACTCCAAATTTGCTGCGCACCTGCGCGGCTGAATAACCAGGGTAGGCGCGATAACCGCCTCCCAATGACAGATCGGGGTTTGCATGCAGCAATAGAATAAGCTCGCGCGGCAAGGTCTTTAGATCGTGTGGCGGGGTATCTTTTGATAGCCCGCGCGCTTCGTCCAGAAGCTCGAACACATCCGTCGGATAATCGGGTGCTTGAAACAGGTCATGCGCGTGAACCCAGTCAATAAACCTTTCGACGTTGTGGGCCGTAGGTATCAACTCATCACCACCTTCGACGACGGTCATAACGTCGTCGAATACGCTGCCGATGGTAATGATGAAATCGCGGATATAGTTGCTGAAGTCACCATCATAGACCGAAATCATGCACAGGTTGTCGCCCAGGATCAGGAAGCGGGCAAAATGAACTGTTCCGACGTTGTCCAGACCGGCAAAAATTTCATCAACGTTCTGCGCAATGGCCAATGCAGCCTTGGCTCGCCCAATCGATGAACTGTCTTTTAGCGGCATGACAAGGTTCATCATTCTCTGCACGTTTTCGCTGTTTTGCTGCGTTTCGCGCGGTCCGCCCGGCAACTTGGGAGCAGGGTTCTTGATTGCCCAATAGGGAAGCACGACATTTTTTGAAAGAAACTTGAACCACCCGCGCTCGGGCAGTGAATCAACGTAACGATCAAACCAACCTTCTTCGTTCGCCATAATTTCAGTCCTTTGCAAACGGGCAGCGGGCAGCCTTGCGCCACTCGCTTGAAATCTCATAGGCATCCCGACGGGCGGCAAGGATCGGGTCGTCCGAGGGCTCGATGCCTTTCGTCAGGAGCCCCGGATTGAAACTCAGATCCTCGCAATCTGCTGCCTGATCTTCGGCAACGTGATCAAGTGTCAGCGTACCCATCAGGACCCGGATCCTGTGAGGCGGCCAGGGTCGCGTGCAATCGTTATAATCATCGCCTGTTTCGCCAATCTGCATCATCAAGGAAAATTTGGCTTCTCCGTCGCCGGCAAGACGGTCTTTCAGTTCATTGTGGAGGTAATTGTTGTCTGGCTCCTTGGTCAGCTTTCGCGGCTGAACACCAGAAATTGGCTGCCACGTAAACCGGACGTACCTGCGCACGCCTTCAGGAGAAGTGATAACGAACGTATGTACCGCATGGTAATCTGCGCGGGTGTATCCTGTTGGTGCTCCGATTGTTGCAGCGCCAAACACAGGAAGCTGCGCATAGCGGTGCTGATTTGCAAAATCGAATCCGCCTTCGTCCGGGCTCAGGGTTTCATTTGGATAGGGATTGCGTTTGGGGATCGTCATTCGCAGGTAATCGAGAATTTTGGCCCATGCGTTTTCGCGCTCGTAGGGGATCGCAGGCGAGGCGCGAATAAATGCCAACGCTGTTTCAGCTGTCGGCGCAAAAAATGCAGGCAGCGTCATTCCAAGCAGATCCGTCGCAGATCCATCGGTAAGGTGAAACCGGATTGCCATGCCCCGCACGTCCGACCAATCATCACGTTCGGTGGCGCTGCCGGACCCATTCGAGAACCGGCCCGTTATCGGAATTTTCTCGCCCTGAAAATGGGCTGCCGTGCAAAAATCGGGCGCAACGTTTGAGGCTATGAAATGCCCACTCATGCCTATGCCCATCGTGTGGACAGGGCGGAGATCAAGATCACCATCGGGTCGCTGGAGTGCTCGAACCAGGTCTGCTGCAATCGTCTGATCGTTGTTTTCAACCTCACAGATTCTCCAATTTGAATATTATTACACGAAAAACCGCAGTAATTTGCGCTGAATCGCGTCCGGGTCTCACGAAGGCGGGAACGAAAGATCATTCTGGGCGCTGTCCCTGAGCATCATCGAACAACTCGCGGCCATTTCATTTGGTGATGTCGTGATCCATGCGAACCTGAGGATTTTGTCTTTGAATGCCGCCTTTGCGCACTTAAGATGATGGGGATCCAATTGGTCAGGGGGGGCCGATGGCGTTCAAGCTCGTGTCCTGTGATGGCGGCGGAGTCAGAGGCTATCTGACCTGTTTGATCCTGGGTGCACTGCACGAAGAAACCGGATTTCTGGACAAGGCGGATGGGTTTATCGGGACGTCCACGGGCGGGTTGCTCGCTGTCGCATTGGCCGACGGCAGGTCTCAGGGCAAGGACCTTGGGGCACTATTGGAAGAGATCACATCCATTTACAGATACCAGGCCGACAAAATTTTCCGCGAAAACGAGCACAACTTATTCGATAGATCGCTTGATGCCATCGCTCACAAAATCGGTTTCGGTGATGGCCCCGGCATCACTTCGTCACAGTTCACTTCGACGGGATTGGCCGAGATCGGCAAGTCTTTGGTTGGCGACCGGGATCTTGGATCGATACCCCCAGACATCGTGCTGGCCGTACCGGCGGTCTGTTTGCACTGGAGCAACCGGGTCGGTTGGGCGCCGTTCACCCTGACGAACCAGGAACTGGACAGGGATGATTGGTTGAACCTGAGTACCGTCAAGTTGCTGGATATGGCCATGGCGACGTCCGCGGCACCGACGTTTTTCCCACCGCACCAGATTGTTTCCGAGGGGCGTGACTACGGTTATTTTATTGACGGAGGGGTTTTTGCCAACAACCCGGTTCTCAACGGGATCAATGTTGCAATCGCTGCGGGGCACGCCAAAGGTCTTTCGGACATAGAAGTACTTTCGATTGGAACCGGGCGTCAGCCCATCTCGATTTCCGAGGAGATGGTGAAAAATCCTGACGACTGGGGACTTCTCAAATGGTTTGGTCTGACCTCGGGTGCCCCTGGTGGAGCATTACTGGACCTTGGTCTTACCACGTCGGCTGAAAACCAGTACTGGATCGCGAAACTTGTTCTGGATGAACGTCTTGTTCGACTGGATCCACCCCTGGCAAGTACTGTCAGCCTGACCTCGCGGGATACCAGGTCCTATGAACTGATGGTCAAGGCATCTCAGTTTGCCAAGGACAGTCCGTATTGGCAGGATGCACTTGCCCTTGTGCAAAACTGGTAAGCGCGTATCACCATCTTTTGACCAAACCAAAAGTGTTCTGTTCAGGTTCTGGATCTATGAAAAGATCCCAAAATCAATGGTAGATTTAAGACAGAATTAGGTATGATTTTTGTTACCAAAGCCTGTTCCTTGCGTGCAAGGAACAGCTCGTCTAACTGAGGCCGGAGCGATAGAAAAGGCTGCCCCCATGACAACTATCAAGCTTGCAATCGGCAGCATTTTCGTCGGTTTTTTCGTTTTGGGCCTTAAAGCTGCCGCGTACTGGATGACAGGGTCAGTGGCGCTTTTGTCCGACGCATTGGAAAGCACGGTCAATGTGGCAACTGCGTTTGCCGCCCTGATCGCAATTCGAATTGCCGCCAAACCTGCTGATGCGGATCACCCTTACGGCCATCACAAGGCAGAGTTTTTCAGCGCTGTTCTAGAAGGCGTGATGATCATTGTTGCTGCACTTCTCATTTTTCGAGAGGCCTATGACGGGCTCATTGAACCGGTGGCCATCGATGCGCCAGTCGAAGGTCTTGTGGTGAATATGGTCGCGACAGGCATAAACGGGTTCTGGGCATGGGTGCTTATCACCCGCGGGCGGACACAAAAATCTCCGGCGCTTGTGGCGGACGGGAAACACCTGGTGACGGATGTCTTGACCTCTGTCGGGGTTGCCACTGGGCTGGTTCTTGCAGTTGTAACCGGGTGGTGGATTCTTGATCCGCTCATGGCGGCTCTTGTGGCCACCAATATCCTCTGGTCAGGCTCCAAGATCGTCAAGGAATCCATCAGTGGCCTTATGGATGAGACCGTCTCAGAACAGACATTGGCCGATATCCACAAGACAATCGCGTCAAAGGCTGGCGGCGCGATGGAGGCCCACGACCTTCGGACACGCCATGCCGGGGTGGCAACCTTTATCGACTTTCACCTGGTGGTGCCCGGTGAAACAACGGTGTTCGAGGCGCATGAGATTTGCGACCGGATCGAGAAAGCCCTGAAAGAACTGTTGGATGATGCCAAGGTTTCAATACATGTGGAACCGGAACATAAAATCAAGGGAGCAGGGGGGATCGTTCCTGACTAGGCTATCGGGTGCGGTGCTGTCAAAAGTTGGAGTATGCGATCGTCCAGACCATCCCAACCCATCTTTCAGATGACTGCTGAGTTGCCGTCAGCAGTCACGCTCGGCAAACCTGCGTCCTGCCAGCACCTGCTGGTGCGCAGCGACGTCCACTGGTGGTGACAGCGGGCATTTGTCAGAAATGGTCGGTGCCCGAGATGTGGGGCAAGGTCGATCCGCCCGGTTTGGGAAACAAAACCTGCTCTACATTCACGATCAGGCGGCCAAACCCTTGACCATGCGCGATATCGCAAATATTCAAAATTGATCTGCCCGCCGGGACGACCCGGTCAGGAACGGGCGCTCAATCAGGACGACCTGCCAAGACTGAGGTCGAAGATGACATCTAAGAACAAGCATGCAAGGGAGCTGATCGAGGGACGGCCGGTACTGGTCGTGATCGACGTTCAGAAAAGCACTTTCATCGATGACAGTGACGTGCGCTCAATTGACAATATGCCGGGCTACAGGGATCGCATGATCGCCGCGCGAGAATTGGTTGATGCCGCACATGAGAACGATGTGCCCGTCATCTTCATTCAAGAGGTCCATCGTTCTGACCTGGTCGATTTCGGCCGGGAACTG
>FYBJ01001235.1_pt1 | contig 21750 bp, 20 predicted proteins | sample 1134611 | NCBI WGS metagenome assembly FYBJ01 (sample SAMEA104116008, study PRJEB20421) | marine metagenome | isolation source: marine | reverse complement strand
ATTCTAAAGCAGCGTTTCCATCACCATGATCTGCTCAGGCTTTTTGCCGAGATCGCCCGCCATGCCAGCTTTTCGACGGCGGCTGCTGCGCTCAACATGACAAAGGGCGCGATCAGCTATCAGATCAAAACGCTTGAGGCCGATCTGGGGATGAGCCTGTTCCAGCGCACCACGCGCGGCGTCACACTGACCGGAGAAGGGCTGAAACTGCTGGCGATCTGTCAGCGCCGATACGACGAGATCGAGGCCGAAATTCAGGAGTTAAAGGGGGTCTCGACCCTGACTCTGACAGTTGGTGTTTCGACCTATTTCGCCGCGCGCTGGTTGTCGCCACGTCTGATGACATTCATGCAAAGCCACCCGGACGTGCAGCTTCGCATTCAGCCGATGATCGAGTTTTCAGGGGCCGAGATGCAGGATGTGGATTTGGCGATCAGGTGGGGCAACGGGAACTGGAAGGACGGCACCGTGACACCCTTCATGCCGATGCCGCCCTTTCCCGTGGGCAACGCCGATTTTGCGGGGCGGGTGGAAAGGCTGGGGATCAGGGAAGCAATCACAGAACTAACACTGCTGCGCGATCGGGAAGACAGCAACGCCTGGTCTGAATGGCTGGAGCTTGCGGGCCTGCCGCCGCAAGCGCGTCGAGACGTGTTGATCGTGCCGGATCCTAATGTGCGGGTTCAGGCTGTGATCAATGGCCAGGGCGTCGCTTTGATGGATGATCTGGTGGGCGATGAGTTGGCAGCAGGCAAGCTTCTTCGGCTGTCGGAGATCGCGCTGCCAGACTATGGGTACTTCATCGTCCGGCCAGATAAGGCCACAGCCTCGGAACCGGCGACGGTGTTCTCGGATTGGCTTCAAGATGCAGTTTCAGCCCGCAACCAGTCCAGGAAGGCTTGCGCGCCCTGAGACATCGGCTGATCCGTGAAAATGACATAGTAACCCGCGTTTTCAACTCTGACATCGGACAATCTGACAAGCGTTCCATCGCTAAACTCAGGCGCAACCAGATCATCCCACAGGGCGATCCCCTGGCCATCCACCACCGCCTGAACGCGGCTGTTGGAATCCGGGATGGTCAGGCTGGACCGGCTGGGCGCGTAAGGTAGCCCCGCAGCTTTGTGCCAGGCCCGCCAACCCGCATCGCCGGAGCTGTCCCCCAAGAGCGGAAGCTGCCTGACCGCCTCGGCCAGTCCAAGATGCATTACCTGCTCTGCGACCGCGCGGTTGGCGGTTGGCACGGCAGGAAGGGACAGAAGAAGTTCGCTTTTATGACTTTCCCAGCCGCCAATTCCCCAGAGGATAGCCATGTCCACTTTGACAGATCGCATCATGTCGACGGAGTTGAGCGGTTCAATCCGCAGGCTGATGCCGGGATTGGCCTCGAAAAAGCGAGTTAGCCTTGGCGAAAGCCAGCGTGACGAGAAATAGGTCAGCGCGCCAACGGTCACGGCACCTGAGGCTGTGCCACGCAGGTCTTCGATTTCACGGTCGATCTGGCTCAGGGCCGTTTGGGACACATGCCACAACCTGCGCCCTTCCTCCGTCAGTTCCAGTTTTGCGTGGGCGCGCTCGAACAGGAGAAAGCCGAGCTCCGCTTCAAGCTTGCCCACCTGGTAACTGATCGACCCTTTTGACTGATGCACCTCGTCCGCCGCCTTGGTCATCGACAGATTGCGGGCAACGGCATCAAAGGTCTTGAGGGCATCATAAGAACGAAAGCGCATGGGTATTGTCTAATTTTTTCGAACGACTTGTGCAAATCATTAGATTTGCGCCAAGCCCACCTGGCCCAATACACTAAATCTAATGCGTGGCACCCATCTGTCCTTGTCGAAGATCACCCGCAGGCGTCTAACATCTCTGAACGGTGAATTTCATGACAACCGACCTCTCCCACACCCGTTTCGCGGTCAAAGCCTTCAAGAACATTGGCGAGCGCCCGCGCGAACTGACCCGCACAATGCCGCCCCATCCGCTGAGCTATATGGAGCTGCCTTTTGATCCCGAATACACGCTCTACAATTCGCGCCTGACACCAGAAAAGCTCGACACAGCCACGGATGACGAGATGTATTGGGCCGTGCGCACCAACGTCATCTTTCGCCACACCGGCGAGTTGCCGATCGAGATCAGCGGGCCGGATGCGGAAACCCTGTTGAACAAGGTGTTCACCCGCAGCGTCAGCAAGGTGAAACCGGGCCGCTGCTCCTATCAATTCGCCTGCTATCACGATGGCGGCATGATCACCGATGGGGTGCTGTTGCGGCTGTCACAGGACAGGTTCTGGATGGCGCAGGCCGATGGGGACCTGTTCAGTTGGTACAAGGCCCACGCCGAGGGGCTTGACGTGAAAATCCACGATCCCAACGTCTGGGTCAGCCAAATCCAGGGGCCGCGGTCGCTGGACCTGCTGGCCGCCGTGCTGGACGGACCGATGCCCGATCCTTTCCGCTATTTCGATTGTGCTGAGGTCTCCATCGCGGGCCAGACCTGCTGGATCAGCCGCTCGGGCTTCACCAATGAATTGGGCTGGGAGGTCTACCTGCTGCCCGACACCGACATCGCGGCCATCGGTGAGCGGATCATGGAGGTCGGTGCGGCATTCGGCATTCTGCTGACCGGAACGCCGGTGTTCCGCGCGCGGCGGATCGAGGCCGGGTTGCTCAATGCCGGGTCGGATTTCGGAGCCGAGACGACGCCGTTTGAGGCAGGGCTTGGCGGTTTTGTCGAATTTGACGATCGTGACTTTGTTGGCCGCAAAGCACTGGAGGCCGCCGATAAATCCTGCCGCACCTGGGGCATGCGGGTCACCGGCGGCGTGGCGCAGCTTGGACGCGTCATGACCATTGATGGCAAGGATGTCGGTCGGGTTTGTTCCTCGGGCTATTCGCCGTATCAGGACTGTGGTGTCTGCATCGTGCGCATGGACGACCCCGCACAGGGTCCGGGCACGCAGGTCGATGTGCTCTGCGCTGATGGGTCCACCCAGAACGGTGAGCTCTGCACCCTGCCGATGTACGACGCCGACCGGCTCATTCCGCGCGGAAAATTGGTGGATATCCCGACCAAACCGATCGCGGCGGAATGATCCTCATGCCCAGCGTTTCAACAGAACGCTCTGGGTATTGCGAACCAGAGGCGGCTTTGGCCGCCTCCACGCACTTTGCATTTCTACTGTTGAGGTCGTTCTCTTGCTTGGATCTTTGCGCTGCGCTGGACGCGTTGAATGAAGCCAACCAGTTTGACCAGACGCCCAGATATTCTTGGTCTTTGTTCAGTGAAGACGGAAACGCTGTGTTGGCGTCTAACGGATTGTCCATGAATGTAGATGGCCCGATGATGCCGGTCAGCAGACGAGACACAGTGATCGTTCTGGGAGGCAATGAATACGTCAAAGCATCTACTTTGCCAGTTCTGGCATGGTTGCGAAGTGTGTCCCGGAAAGGTTCGCGCATGGGCGCGGTGGGAAGCGCTGTCTTCACCTTGGCCAAAGCCGGGATAGTTTCAAACGAACCGGTAACTGCTCACTGGAGGTACAGGGGGGCAATTGCCGAACATTGCCCAGATTTAGTGTTTAACCAGAACATCTTCAGTATTCACGACAAAAACCTGACCTGTGCTGGAGGGGCTGCGACCTTGGATATGATGTTGCAGCTAATCGCTGGAAACAGTGGTCGCCGTATAGCCAGCTGGGTGGCGGACAGGCTTGTTTGCGGCTCTTATAGAACTGGCCAGGAAGAACAGTCGGTCGCTGAATTCCTGCACACCGGAAAGCGAAATGCCAAGCTCGCAAGTGCAATCGGATCTATGCGGTCGAACTTGGAGGAACCAATTCCAGTTCATGAAATAGCTGCCTCGGTTGGCATATCCGTGCGGCAGCTTGAACGTCTCTTCAAGGCGCTTTTGTCTACAAGCCCAAAAGCATTCTACAGAAAACTAAGGCTCGAACATGCGCGCCGTTTGCTTCATCAAACATCGTTGCCAATCATCGAAATTTCTATTGCCAGCGGCTTTAGCAGCCAATCCCATTTTTCCAAACTTTACCGCAGGCACTTTGGCGTCTCACCTCATCAGGATGCCGCAATCTCTTTGGGCAACAAATCGAGGAACCTATGAAGAGCCGGATTGCGTGCTTCCTTGAGCCAAACTGCCGAAATGTCGACCACCTTACCCACATCCCGTATGGGAACGGCGCTGAGGCCGGCGCGTTTCGCGTGCACCACGTTTTCGGGGTAGATCAGAATGCCCATGCCCAGCAGCACAAAGGTAAAGAACTCGTCCCGAAGGTACGCAACCTGCCCGGTCTTTGGGACAAACCCCCGCTCGATGCAGAGATCCCTGACAAGGTTGGTGAACGGAAGCCAGGGCGTGTCGCCGACAAGAAAGGTTTCATCACGCAGTTCCACCAGATCAATGGAGTCGCGCGCGGCCAGAGGATGATGATCGGGCAGAACGACGGCGAGCCCTTCGCGCGAAATCGGCTGGCAGTTGAGAACAGGCGGCACATGCCCCATGAAATGCCAGATGAACGCGATATCGACCTGCCCATTCAGGACCAGTTCAATCTGGCGAGGGCTTGGATAGAACCGGACACCGATCTTGACCCTTGGCTGTTGCCGCCGGAAGGACTCGATAGTTTCCGGCAGCTGACCAAGAATGGCAAAATCGGTGTAGGTGATGGAGAGGCTTCCGCGCTGTCCTTCGGCGACATCCCGGGCATTGCTTGCGATCTGATCAACCAGATCAAAAAGTTCACCAAGCCGTTCGTAAAACGCTTCACCGGCTTTGGTCATTTCCACCGTCTGGGTGGATCTATCCAAAAGCGAAAAACCAAGTTCGCCCTCCAGCGATTGAATGGTCTTGGACAAGGCAGGTTGCGACGTATTCAGAACCTCAGCCGCTTTCCGGAAGCCGCCGGCTTCTACGATGGTTTTGAACACCAGAAATTGGCGCAGGGTGAGATTCACGGTGATATCTCCGGGTTATCACATGATGGTGCATCGATATTATGCACAGGGATCGGATCGTGCAATGATCTCGCTGTACTAAGGAGTCCTTAATGTATCTGCCAAACCTTTCGACCTCACATTTTCCCGCTCAGGGCGACGCAGAAATCCGCAACATCACTGTTGGCCGCTTGCTGGGGGAAATCGCAGACAGACACGCACTTTCAGTTGCGATGGTTGACGTTTCTGACAATGGGAGTTGCGACCGAGAGTGGACCTATGGCGAACTTCTGGAAGTGGCTGAGCGACTGGCGTTGGCCCTGTCCACCCGCTACGCTCAGGGTGAGCGGGTTGTCGTATGGGCACCCAATATCCCCCAGTGGATTTTCATGGAATATGCCTGCGGTTTGGCGGGGCTGGTTCTGGTTACTGCCAATCCATCCTTTCAGGCCGCCGAGCTAAAGTATGTGCTGGAGCAATCCGGTGCAGTCGGCCTGTTTATGGTCGATGAATTCCGTGGAAACCCGATGGTTGAAATCGCGCAGGAAGCTACCGGCGGGAACGAGCGCCTGCGTGAGATCGTAAACCTGGAGGACGCGGGTGCTCTCTACGCCACCGGAGAACGGCCCGCTGTACTTCCTGAAGTGTTGCCGGATGATGCCGCGCAGATTCAGTACACCTCGGGGACAACCGGTTTCCCCAAGGGCGCCGTACTCAGCCACAAGAACCTGGTGAACAATGCCCGGCTCTTTTGCGGGCGGGCGCAAGTCGGCGCGCATTCTGTATGGGCCAATTTCATGCCGCTGTTCCATACCGCGGGTTGCGCAACGGGTGCGTTGGGGTGCCTCCAGGCAGCTTGCAAGATGCTACTGATCAAGCGTTTCAACGCAGATATCTTTGCCCGGCTGATCGAGGAACAGGGGGTCACAACCTGTTTTGCCGTCCCGACCATGCTGTTCAACCTGCTGGAATCCCTCGAACAGACCCCGCGCGATATGTCTTCGCTTGAGGTCATCACGACGGGCGGTGCGCCAGTGCCCCCCGATCTTCTGCGGCGGGTCAAGGACCGTCTGGGCTGTCATCTGCTCAGTGCTTTCGGGCAGACGGAGCACAGCCCGATGATCTGCCTGAACCCTGTTGAGGCAACGCTGGAGCAGATCGTCGAGACTGCTGGCCAGCCGCTGCCACAGACCGAGGTATCGATCCGTTCGCCGGAAGACAATCAGGTGCTCGCAATAGGTGAAGTCGGCGAGATTTGCGCGCGATCCTACGCGGTGATGATCGGTTACAATGACAACCCCGAGGCAACTGCCGCCGCCATCGATGGCGAAGGCTGGCTGCATACCGGCGATCTGGGCACGATGGATGCCCAGGGGTTCGTACGGGTGACTGGCCGTGTGAAGGACATGATCATACGCGGCGGTGAAAACCATTTCCCGGCCGAAATCGAAGCGGTGTTGGTGACCCACAGGCACGTGGCACAAGTCGCCGTGGTTGGCCTGCCGGACGAGAAATGGGGAGAGGTGATCGCGGCATTCATTCTGTCCGACCAACCGCTCGACGTGGCCGATTTGCGCACCCACTGCCGGGCGCATCTGTCCGCGCAGAAAACGCCATCGGTCTGGGTGCATGTGCCGGACTTCCCGCTGACAGGTTCCGGCAAAGTGCAGAAATTCGCCATTCGTGAGAAGTTCCTCGCAGGTAGCTACGGAGAGGTCTTGGAATGAGCGTGCATATTGAAAAGGACGGCCCCGTCTGGACCGTGATCCATTCCCGCCCAGAGGCCCGTAATGCCATGGACCCTCAAAGCGCCACGGCACTTTTTGAGGCGTTCCGGTCGTTTGACGCGGACGATACCGCCAGCGTTGCCGTGTTCTGGGGCGAAGGCGGGGCCTTTTGCGCCGGGTGGGATTTGAAGCATGCAGCCTCCCTTGCCGGGGCCGAAGCGCTCGATCCGTTCGACTTCCCGGACGAAGGCGAGCCACCCCAAGAACCGCCAATGGCGGCCATGGGGCCCAGCCGGTTGGCGCTGTCCAAACCGGTGATCGCCGCTGTGGCAGGGCCTGCCGTGGCTGGCGGCATGGAACTGGCGCTTTGGTGCGATATCCGGGTGATGGAAGAAACCGCCTATCTGGGGGTCTACTGCCGCCGCTGGGGTATTCCGCTGATCGACGGGGGGACAGTGCGCCTGCCGCGTCTGGTGGGTGAAGGCCGCGCGCTGGATTTGATCCTGACCGGTCGCCGCGTGGATGCAGACGAGGCGCTGCGGATTGGCCTGTGCGAATACGTCGTGCCGGAAGGCGACGCGCGAACCAAAGCCGAAGCCCTGGCCCATGATATCGCCCGTTTCCCACAAAGCTGCCTGCGCGCAGATCGGCGGTCCGTGCGGGCGCAACACGGATTGCCGCTGCGCGACGCATTGCGACAGGAATGGCGGGGCAGCAAGGCCGAGGTCACCAAAGGCATCGAAGGCGCCACCCAGTTTGCCAAAGGCAAGGGCCGCGGGGGCGATTTTGAAGAAATTTGAGTTAGGAGACAGCGCCATGCGCGAGAAACGCCAATTCTATATCAACGGCCAATGGGTTGCCTCGATTGACGGTCGAGAGATGGTCGTGGAAGACCCATCCACCGAAGAGAAGATCGCAACGATCACGCTCGGCGGTGATGCGGATGCCGATGCGGCCGTTGCCGCAGCCAAGGCCGCGTTTGCGGGCTGGGCGGAGACAAAGCCGGCTGCGCGGATCGCCGCGCTGGAGCGGCTGATGGACATCTACAAGGAACGCGCGGGTGAAATGGCACAGGCGATAAGCGCCGAGATGGGTGCGCCGATTGCCTTGGCGAAGACGGCTCAGGTGGGCGCCGGGGCCGGGCATCTGAAAAACACCATCCGGACGGCGAAGGGTTTCGCGTTCGAGCGCCCCTTGGGCGACCACGCGCCGGGCGACATGATCCTCTATGAACCGGTCGGGGTCTGCGCCCTGATCACGCCCTGGAACTGGCCGATGAACCAGGTGATGCTCAAGGTTGCGCCTGCGCTGGCTGCGGGGTGCACTATGGTGCTGAAACCAGCAGAGCAGGCCCCGCTCAGCGCCATGCTGCTGGCCGAGATGATCGACGCGGCTGGTTTCCCGCCCGGCGTGTTCAACCTTGTGAACGGCGATGGTGTGGGTGTTGGGGCACATCTCACGTCGCACCCGGATGTGGACATGGTCAGCTTTACCGGCTCAACTCGCGCAGGTGTAGCGATCAGCAAATCAGCAGCGGATACGGTAAAGCGTGTCAGTCTTGAACTGGGCGGCAAGGGGGCCAATATCATCTTTGCCGATGCCGACGAAAAGGCGGTCACACGCGGTGTGCGCCACTGCTTCAACAATACCGGCCAGTCCTGCAATGCGCCGACCCGGATGCTGGTGGAGCGCTCGATCTACGAGCAGGCCGTTGAAACCGCCCGTGCTGTGGCCGAGAAAACAGAGGTCGGCCCTGCCTACGTCGAAGGCCGTCAGATCGGCCCGGTCGTCTCTGAGGTTCAGTTCAACAGGATTCAATATTACATCAAGCAAGGAATCGATGAACGTGCCAGGCTCGTCGCCGGCGGAATGGGAAAACCGGACGGATTGAGCATAGGGTATTTCGTCCGGCCCACGATCTTTGCCGATGTCACGCCCGACATGACCATCTGGCGGGAGGAAGTATTTGGACCGGTTCTGACCCTAACACCATTCGATACCGAAGAAGAGGCGATCGCTCTGGCCAATGACACCCCCTATGGGCTGACTAACTACGTTCAGACAGCAGACAAAGCTCGCGCTCAACGGGTTGCGCGGCAACTCCGCTCTGGCATGGTCGAGATGAACGGCAAATTCGGCGGTGCGGGCTCCCCTTTCGGCGGCATGAAGCAGTCGGGCAATGGCCGTGAAGGCGGTGTTTGGGGCTTAGAGGAATTCCTCGAGGTCAAAGCCGTCACCTGTTGGGAGTGAAAACTGGGCTCGGTTCTTTTTGGGAACCGAGCCTCAATCCTGCGCATCCAAAAAGGTGACAAGTTCTCTTGCGAGCCCCGATGCAATTTCAACGTGAAGGAAGTGTCCGCATGTGTAGAAAATCTGAAGTTGAGCCATTGGCATAGCTTGCGCCATGGCTTCGATTTCAGCGGTGTTCACCATGCGGTCTTCGTGCGCTGCCAGGATCAATGTCGGGACTTGAAGCGCGGGCAACTTTGCGCGTAAGTCCAATTTTGAACACACGGTGAAATCGTCGAGCAGGACATTTTGTCCGGCAGACATCATCCTTTGCCGCGTAATCTTCACAAAGTGCACTGGCGTCGATTTATGCCAGCATGAGCGCGCAACAGCGGCGACGGTATCTTCGGTTTGGTTCTTTAGCCCCTTCAGCAATTCGGGTGTGACTGGCATTCGTGCAGCCCCAGCGATCAGGCACAGTGAGGAAATCCGCTCGCTAGATTGCAGCACCGCTGACAAAACAACTCCGACACCCATTGAGTGCCCGACTAGGCAGACGTTTTCTAAACCAAGCGCTTCAATGAACCTGATCACAACTGCACCGTAGCTGTCGATATCACTCAGGCTTTGACCATCGGATCCACCGTGACCGGGTAGATCGAGAGCAAGGACCGGATAAGAATGCAGCGATTGTCCGCCCTGACCGGGCAGAACAGCCGTCGACGTCGGGAGGCCAAGAGGGGCTGTCGCCTCTATTACACTCCGCCAGGATTGTGGCCAGTCGAGTTTCGATCCGCCGGCACCGTGCACCAGAACAAGTGTGGGCCTTTGGGACGTCACTGCAATTCCGTTGGCGCTAAAGCAAATATCTTGCCCACCTACGCTCACCTTCTGGTTGGCGTAAGTCGTGAAGCGATGTTGAGGTCTCACGGCCGTCACACCAGCTTGTGCATGGCTTCCAGTTCGGTGGAACCGATCTCGTCTACAATCTTGGTGCGCAGTTTTCGCATCGCGCCCAGCCACTTGTCGTAGTTGGCAGACTTGAATTGAATGAACTGGGCAACATCCGAGTGCGGCAGGATCAGGAAGCTTTCCTGCGCAACACCCTGAATTACGGTTTCAGCAAGTGCTTCAGGCGTGATCACACCCGGCAAATCGCTTGATGTACCTTTTTCGGCATAACCCAGCATCGGGGTTGCCACATATTGCGGACAAATGACCGAAACCTTGATCCCATCGCCGCCATGGGTGATTGCGACGGATTCTGCAAATCCCAGAGCTGCGTGTTTGGTCGCGGAATAGGCAGCATCACCGATTTGGCTCAGCAATCCAGCGGCGGAAGACATCTGCAGAAGATACCCGCCACCGCGTTCGATCATGCCGGGCAAAACCGCGCGTGCAGCATAGACATGCGCCATAACATGAACGTCCCAGCACAGTGCCCAGGTGTCATTGCTTGCAGAGGCCGAATGTGATGGCTCGCCCAAACACACACCTGCGTTTGAGCAGAACATATCCACCGGGCCAAAGTGCTGCTCTGTTGCTTTGACCAACGCCTGTACATCGGCCTCCTTGGTGACGTCGCATGCCACTCCCAAACCATCAAACTCGGTGGCGGTTGCGCGGGCCGCACCTTCGTCCAGATCGGCAACAACAACCTTTGCACCCTCTTTGGCGAACCGAGTGGCCAAGGCCGCACCAATTCCGCGTGCGCCGCCGGTGATAATGATTGTCTTGTTCGTAAGCTCCATGAGACTTTCCTGTCACAAATTTTAGAGAAGAGACGGCAGCCACAGCGCCATCGAGGGGAACGCAATCACAAGGCCGATCATGACGAACATTGCGAAGACAAAGGGGATCGCCCCTTTGATCACGTCCTTGATTGGCCCGCCTTGGCGAATGGACTGCACAACATAAAGGTTCAGCCCAATGGGCGGCGTGATCAATGCGGTTTCCAGAAGCAACATCAGCACGACACCGAACCAGATCGGATCGTACCCAAGCGCGACGACTACTGGCACGACAATGGGGGTCGTTGTGATCAGCATGGAAAGGCTCTCCATGAAACAGCCCATCACCAGATAGATGGCAATGATGATCAACAGCACCTGAAACGGTGAGAGGCCTAAGCCTTCGATAAAGCTTTGGAATGCGGCCGCGAGGCCGATGACGGCAAGCACGAAGTTCAAGAAGGCCGCTGCAAGAATGATCAGCATGATCATCGCGGTTGTCCGCATGGTGCCTTCAAATGATTTCAGAAGCATGTCTCGTGTTAGTTTGCCGTTTTTCCAAGATAGCATGAGCGCTGCAAGAACGCCCAGAGAAGCACTTTCCGTTGGCGTCGCCCAACCCGCGTAAATGGAGCCAATGACCACAACAAAAATGAACAACGGCTGCAGCAGATTGGGCAGGCTCGCGAACCGCTCGGTCCATGATATCTGGATCTTTTGCCCGCCCCATCCTTTGTTGGCGAGGCAAAGAAGAACGATGGTAAGACTGTAGAGCCCAGCCAATACGAGTCCCGGTAGGATACCCGCGAGGTAAAGCTTGGGTACGGATGTATTGGTCAAAAGCCCGTAGATGATCAGGCCAACGGAAGGCGGTATCAGAATGCCAAGTGTCCCACCGGCGGCAAGCGAGCCAAGAAACAGGGGTGTGTGATAGCCGCGCTTGTCGATCTGCGGCACCGCAACCGTACCCACAGTGGCGGCCGTGGCAACTGACGAACCAGAGGTTGCTGCGAAGATAGCACTGGAACCGATATTGGAATGCATTAGCCCGCCCGGCAACCAGGACAGCCATTTTGCCATCGCATCGTACATCTTTTCTGCGATATCCGAGCGCAGCATAATTTCGCCCAGCATGACAAACATAGGCACCGCAACGAGTAGGAACTCGATCGAGTTTTCCCACATCATATCACCGATTGCGCGACGCAAAGGCATGATGGAAAAGGTCTCGTCCAGCACGACACCTAAAAGGCCAAGCGCGGCAGCCACGGGGATTGCCAGAAAGATGAACAGAAGCAGAAGTGAGAAAGTGACGACAAGGATCATGACTGGCCCTCCGTCTCAACCAGTTCCGCTTTGATTTCGCCTTCGATGCCTTCAGAGCCGATAAGTTCAGAGACTGCATCCCAATTTCGGCGCAGGGCATTGCCTGCAACACGAAGCGCAATCAACAACCACATCGTCAGAGCCAGACCGATACCGCTGATCCAGGCAATCTGGGGAATAGAAAGTGGTGTGCGGAGCGGCGTTACCGAGATTCGACCGGTCTCAACAGTCCCTTTTACCAATTCAAACCCGTACCAACCGATGAGAGCGAAAAGAGCACCAAGTGCGAAAAAGCTGAGGATGTCCAATGCAATGCGCAAAGGGCGTGGCATCAGATTGTACAATACGTCGATCCGCACATTCCCTTTCTTTCGGATTACAGCGGCGTATGACCAGGCCGTAGCGGCCGCAAAGACATAGCCTGAAATTTCATCCGCGCCCCCAAGCGACGAGTTAAAAAGCTTACGCATGACAACTTCCAACCCAACCATGAAAGCTGTCATCAAAAGGGCCGCCCCTGCGACCCAAACGGCAATTTCTGAGACACGGTCAAGCGCGCCTTGTGTTCGGATCAACATGATAATCCCCGGATAAATTTGGTGGCGGCACCATATGCTGGTGCCGCCAAGTACGTTACTGGATGGACAAGCCGTTGGCTGCGCCGATGGTGGCATTCCACGGGCTTGCGCAATCAGCATCGCCGCAGCGTTCGAGCCAGCCTGGGAAGACATGGCTTTGCAGGATATCTCTGGCCTGCGCGCTATCGGCCTCGGTCATCGGGATAAGGGTCATGTCGACGGCATCGCCTTTGGAACAACCCGCGTCATCACCAGTCAGGCAGGCCAGCCCCTCGTTTTCTTCAGTGACGTAGTTTGTCCAGGTGGCGTCTTCCCAATTGCTGATCTGCTCGGCCAAAGCGGCGCGGGACGCTTCGTCAAGGCTCTGCCATTTGGAGAGATTCGCGTAGAGCCCCGCCATGCCCATGTTAATCGGCAGTTCACCAACATAGTTGATCACCTCGTGCCAGCTGGCGTCATAGGCTGGGATCGCACCAGTGACCGCGCAATCAACGACGCCGTTCTGAATGGCAGGAACAACCTCACCGAATGCAATCGTCACGTTTGTGACCCCTGCGCCCGACAAGAAGTCCGCGTGGGTAGCGCTTGAAGTTCTGATCTTACGACCTTTAAGTCCGGCCAATCCATCAAACTCGTCCTGGCAGAACACGAACTGGCGACCAAAGGGGTAATGCGCCAGCATGATCAGGTTTTGCTCCGCCAGACGTGCATTGATCACGTCGCGGTAGGCATCGGCGTTCGCGCGTGCGCTGGCCATATCGGTTGCGACACCAGCAAGATCAATGCCTTCCATCTCGGGCGTCGATCCGGTGACATAGGCGACAACCATGTTGCCCATATCGAATACACCGTTTTGCAGCAGGTTGAGCGTCTCGTATCCTTTCAGGCCCATGACAGAGATCGAGACGATTTCGCCGCTCATCTGACCATCGGTGTTCGCCGACAATGTTTCGGTCCAGAACGGTGCTTCGTAGTTTTTATACTGGCTCAGGCTGCTCCATGTGCCCAGCACCTTAAACTGGTGCGGCTGGATTTCGTCTGCGGCCGCCGTTCCAGCTGCGACTGCAAGACTGAGCCCTGCGATGGTGGCGAGTGATTTCAACATAAGTTTCCTCCCTTGGATGTGTTGAATATGTGCCGCTGCGGTTATTCCGAGCGGTCGTTGATTGGCTTGTTGGTGGTCCAGTCAAAACGGCCCGTGTCGCGTTCCTGCACTGCCTGTTTCCAGCCGACCGCCTCGACGCGGGCCTTGAAATTCATGCCCTCAGGCGAATGGCGGGTGATCCCGTCAAAGACGGTGGCCAATCTTTGGGTCTGGTTGATCTTTTCTTCCACGGCCGCATTGATCACCATCTTCTGCATGGCCAGCTGGTTGATCGGAACGCTCGCCATCCGGGCGGCCAGCGCCTCTACCTCGTCATCCAGTTGGTCGTCGGGCACGGATTTGAGCACCAGCCCAATCTCGGCGGCCTCAACCCCGGTGATCTTGTCGCCGGTGAACATCATGCGCTTGGCCTTTTCAGGCCCGAGCCGATGCACCCACATTGCCGTCGTCGGGCAGCCCCAAACGCGGGTGGGCATATAGCCGATCTGCGCTTTGTCTCCCATAATCGTAAGATCCGCGCAGAGCGCGATGTCTGACCCGCCAGCAACGGCGAAACCATGCACCTTGCAGATAACTGGTTTCATCGCTCGAAAGAGAGACATGAAGGCCTGGGTATTCGCCCACATAAACTGGAAATCCTGCATCGGGTCCCAAGGCATCTCCTGCACAACCTTATTTGGGCCGTCGCCAGCAGCGTAATGCGCCAAGTCGTAGCCTGAACAGAACGCCTTACCCGCACCCGACAAGACCATGACATGCACATTTGCGTCCGCATCCCCCTCGGCCACCGCTGCTGCCAACTCGCGAGGGAGATCATCATCAATCGCATTCATCACCTCGGGCCGGTTTAGGATGATCCGGCCAATGCGACCGTCTTTTTCGTAAAGGACTTTTGGCAAGGTGCGTTGCTCCAGTTATGAATCTCGGCCAAGCGACCGGTCCAGGGAGCATGGTTGGCAAATCTTAGTTTTTCCATTATTAGTTTTCTATGATTTGATAACAATAGGATATCAATAATGCTGCCAACACTGCGCCAACTCCTTGTCTTCAAAACCGTTGTTGAGCAAAGCAGTTTTCGAAAAAGCGCTGACGTCCTGAACACATCCCAGCCAGCGCTCTCGAACTCAGTTAAGGCTTTAGAGGATGTTCTTGGAACGCCGGTTTTCTTCCGAACAACACGATCTGTAGAATTGACGGCCGCCGGCACTGCTCTTTATGCGCGTATCGATCAAATATTTAAGATGGTCGAGACTGCCACACTTGAAGCTCGCGATGCGGCGGACGGCAAAGGCGGCAGGTTACGCCTGAACTATGTGGATTTTGCGATCCTGGGTGGATTGCCCGACGTCCTGGAGAACTTTCGGTCGGAAAACCCCAAGATACAGATTGATATCGGGTTTGCCCGCACCCTTGAGCAAATTGAAAAAATGCAGAAAAGCCAGATAGATATCGGGTTCATCTTTGATATGGACACGCCTATTCCGCCGGATTTCAATCGATTGGTTTTCAGTGTTGAAGGGCTTGCCGCTGTTGTGCCCAGAGCGCATCGGTTGGCCAGGAGGGTCACGCTGGAGCTGGAAGAGCTCAAAGGCGAACCCATCATTGCGGGCGACGCAAGATGGGAGCGGTATACGGATATGGTCAACGAGCATTGTATTACCCGTGGCTTCTCGCTCGAGATTTCTCAGCGGGCTTACTTGCGTGACGAGATGCTTTCCCTTGTTCTGGGAGGTATGGGTGTTCTAATCTACCCCAATTGCATCATGAATGCCGCGCGCTTTGGTTTGCGAGCTATTCCGATCAGCGATGTTGGCGATGTTATCACGACCTCACTGATCTGGCGCAGCGACAGCGCAAACCCAATTGTAGCCCCGTTTGTCGAAGCTGTGCGAAAGTCGTTAGGCAACGTATTTGATACGAAATAACTATCAATAAATAGATTTTTGATATTTGAGAAATTGCGGGACGTTGCCTCTGATCGTTCAACAGAACAATGAGAGACAAATCGTAGTCAGAGCCCGAAATGTACAACTTACAACTCGATGCAGCATACTTCCCCGCTCAATCAAACCTGAAATCAATCGATGTGCCAATCGGCGAAGGTCTAAGGGAGGTTACAGCAAGAAACATCTACAAGTCGGCACTGACTGAGATCCGTCAGGATGGGTCGCGGGGACGCTCCTGGACATACGGAGAGCTTTGGGAGGACTGCCAACGCCTCGCGCTTGCCTTAAGTTCACGTTTTGCCAAAGGCGAAAAGATTGTGGTTTGGTCTCCAAACAGCCCTGAGTGGGTCTTGATGGAATATGCAGCCGCTCTTTCCGGTTTGGTTCTTGTAACTGCAAACCCCTCCCTTCAGGTCAAGGAACTCCGGTATGTACTCGAGCAGTCAGGCGCGGTTGCCCTATTTCATGTTCAAGAGTTCAGAGGCAATCCGATGTCTGAGATCGCCAAACTTGCAAGCAACGGTAACAACATCTTGCGAGAAGTAACTGATCTCGATGATCACGACGTTCTATTCGCACGAGGCTCAGACGAGGCGATTCTTCCTGAAGTCTCGACCTCCGATCCGGCACAAATTCAATACACGTCAGGAACGACCGGGTTTCCAAAGGCCGCGCTGTTGTCCCATGGGGGGCTTTTGAACAACGCGCGCTTTTATGCAGATCGCTGCGGCGTCACGGAACACAGCATTTGGATAAACATTATGCAGATGTTTCACACATCCGGCTGTGGGATGGTTACGCTGGGAGCAATGCAGGCAGGGGCGCATATGGTGCTTGTAAGCTTGTTTGATGCTCCTCGTATCGTCGATCTGGTCGAAAGCGAAAAAGCCGATATCGTCCTGGGCGTTCCAACAATGGTCGTTGCCCTTCTTGAAGAACAAGAAGCTAAACCGCGTAACACGAGTACGCTGCGAGTGATCAGCTGCGGTGGCGCCAATGTTGCCGCAGAATTGGTGCGACGGGTGAAGAAAGCGTTTGGATGCGGATTTTCAACCCTCTATGGCCAAACGGAGCACTGCCCAGTCATCACCCAGCACCACTTGGACGACAGTATTGACGATATCTGCAAGACAATTGGCCAGCCGATCCCTCAAACTGAAGTGTCCATCCGACGTTTGGCTGACAACTCCTGCGCTGATTTGAACGAACAAGGCGAAATCTGTGCGCGTGGCCCGTGCATTATGCTTGAATATCACGACAACCCGAAAGCCACGCAGGCGACGATTGACGCAGATGGTTGGCTCCATACCGGTGATTTGGGCACAATGGACGACCGAGGCTATCTAAAGATCACCGGCCGGGTCAAAGAGATGATTATTCGTGGCGGAGAGAACCACTTCCCTGCGGAAATCGAGAATGCGATGTTGACCCATCCAGAGATTCAAGAAGTCGCCGTGGTCGGCATCGCTGATGAAAAATGGGGCGAGTTAATCGCGTGTTTCATTCGATCATCGGGCGACGCAACTCTGAGCGCGGCGGAACTGAAATCCCATTGCCGATCCGAATTGTCTCCGCAAAAAACCCCAAATCTTTGGATACAGGTCGACAGCTTTCCAATGACCGGCTCCGGCAAAATCCAGAAATTTGCGCTGCGCGAAATGTTCGAAAACGGGGATTTCACCCCCTTATCTGTATAGGTGCATCAATGGAGCATCGCTACCGGGATCTATTGACCAGCACCCACTGGGGCACCTACCGGGTGCGGATTGAGGATCATCGCATCACTGAACTCCGCGCTTTTGAGCATGATCCCGATCCATCGCCGATTGGTCCGGGGATTGTGGATGTTCTAGAGGGCCCAACACGGATCACGGCCCCGATGGTGCGTAAAAGCTGGCTCGACGGTGGTCCGGGTGCCGCAGGCGAGAAACGCGGTTCGGATGAATTCATAGAAGTTACCTGGGACGAAGCCAACCGGCTTGTCGCGAACGAGTTAGAGCGCGTTCGCAAAACCCATGGCAACCAGGCGATCTATGCGGGTTCCTACGGCTGGGCCAGTGCTGGCCGTTTTCATCATGCACAAAGTCAGCTCAAGCGGTTTCTGAATTGTATTGGCGGCTATACCGGATCAAAGAACACTTATTCCTTTGCCGCCGCCGAGGTTCTGGTGCCGCATATTCTCGGCACGTTCCGGGGGCATTTGGACACCACAACCAGCTGGGAGAGCATTGCCACGGATTGCGAGCTGTTTGTCGCTTTCGGCGGAGTCCCTCTAAAGAATGGCCAGATCAGCCAGGGCGGCACCGGAGCACACGTACAGAAAGGCGGATTGCTTGCCGCACACGAGGCGGGCGTCAAGTTCGTCAACATCTCTCCTCTAAAGTCGGACCTGCTGGACCAGGTCAACGCAGATTGGCTGGCGATCCGTCCCAATACGGACGTGGCGCTGATGCTCGGACTCGCACATGTGCTTCTCAGCGAAGGTCTCCATGACCATTCTTTTCTGGACCGCTATACGGTTGGTTTCGATCGTTTCGCCGGATATCTATTAGGCGAGGCGGATGGCATTCCAAAATCATCTGAATGGGCTGCAGAAATCTGCGAGATACCTGCCGAAACCATCCGTGATTTGGCCCGTCGCATGGCGCGCAGCCGTACTATGATCTCAACCGCCTGGGCTTTGACACGTCAGGATCATGGCGAGCAACCCTTTTGGGCGGCTATCGCACTGGCCTCAATGCTGGGACAGATTGGGTTGCCCGGCACGGGGATCGGTTTTGGCTATTCTGCGTTGAACACTACCGGGCTGAATCGCACGCCAATCAACTACGCGTCCTTTCCGCAGGGTCATAATCCTGTGCCGGATTTCATCCCTGTGGCCCGCGTGACCGAAATGCTGGAGAAGCCCGGCGGGAAATTCGACTATGACGGCGCGTCTTACGAGTATCCCGACATCCGGCTCATCTGGTGGGCCGGTGGCAACCCCTTCCACCACCACCAGGATCTGAACCGGATGCGGCGGGCCTGGGCCAAGCCCGAAACCATCATCGCCAATGAATGGTGCTGGAACGCACTGGCCCAACATGCCGATATCGTGCTGCCCTGCACCACGCCGCTGGAGCGCAGCGACATCGCGCTGACGCCCAAGGACCCCTACCAAGTGGTCATGGATCAGGCGATCGAACCCGTGGGACAGGCGCGGGATGACCACGACATCCTACGCGGCATTGCCGCTGAAATGGGCGTGGAAGAGGAGTTTACCGAAGAGCGCAACCCGCAGGATTGGCAGCGCTGGATCTGGGACATCTCGCGTCAGCAGGCGGCGGAGCAAGGCGTGGACCTGCCCGATTGGGAGAATTTTCAGCGCGACGGTTGGATCAAGATACCGGCGCCCGAAAAGCCGACGATCATGATGCAGGCGTTCAGAGACAACCCAGACGCCAATCCATTAGCGACACCGTCAGGCAAGATCGAGATCTATTCGGAGACCATCGCAGACTTTGGCTATGAAGACTGTCCGGGCCATCCAACCTGGATGGAGCCGGCAGAATGGTTGGGCCGAGCAGATCCGGACCATCTTCATATGATTTCAAACCAGCCACGCAACAAGCTGCACAGCCAGTTGGATCATGGTGCAGTCAGCCGCGCAGACCGCCCCAAGGGCGTGGAACCCGTCACAATGCACCCTGTTGATGCCGCCACGCGCGGCCTGGCAGAAGGGCAAATCGTTCGCATTCACAACGCTCGCGGTGCATGCCTTGGTGAACTGCGGATCAGCGACAGCATCCGACTTGGCGTTATCCAGATAGCCACCGGAGCATGGCTTGACCTGGATGGAAGCCTCTGCCGCCGTGGCAACCCAAACATGCTCACCCTCGACAAAGGCACGTCAAGTCTGGCCCAAGGCCCCGTGGCACACTCCTGCCTCGTCAAAATAGAAGCCGAAGAACTTGCTGCTGAAGCATAAGAAAGTCCATCACCTTAACAATTTGCAGAAAATTCAATTACCTCCCCTACTAGCCGGCCAGTTCACGAATTGCGCCGGCACCTTTTTCCGGAGACCCGAGACTGACCGAGCCAAGAGACCACCTGAGCGCATCTCTAAACAGGAACGTTTCTTATCTCGAATGTATAGTATATCGCGTGGCTAAATACTGCGCATCATGGCCGTTTCTCGGGTATGATGCTACGCGACCGAGTTGCCCTCAACATCCAAGAATTACGCCGCGAGCGTGGGTTGAGCCAAGAAGAGCTTGCTCTGCGTGCGGACGTCAATCGTGGATACATGGGCAAACTCGAGAACGCCAAGTACGCAGCTTCTCTCGACATGCTGGAAAAGATTGCAGGTGCGCTCAACGTGGACCCATCGGTTTTATTGGCACCACGCTGAGTAGGTACCAACTCCCATTCGCCGCCCCAGAAAATTCTACTATTGCGAGCATCTGGATCCTGCCATGAAACCGCCACGCCTTAGAGCACGGCCGATTGCCGAAGGAATTCTCCGAAACGCCACCAGCGAACAGGTGGCGTGGCGAGATTTCCTCTGGAATACCGGGCGTGTTGCTCGCATGTGGTTTGTCGATCCTGACTCTGTGACCGATGGCGAAATCGAAGTCCGACCACTCGACAATCCCAAGTCAGCCGGCGACCGCACCTAGTACGGAAACCACTCCGAGTGATCCATGTTGCCCTCGTAGTCGCCGTATTCGACCATTACCGCCCGATAGGAGAAACTGTAGGCACTAACGCGATCCGGAAACGATATCGACTGGCCATTCTCGCTGACAAAACTCGCGGGCCAGGGCGAGTGTGATCCGTAGACGCGCACATGATAGCGGCAGTTTCGGTTCTCGTGATCGCAGGATCGAACATACCAATCCCACTGATGGGGATCATCTCGCGGCTCGTAGGACCTTCCATAGAACCAGAGAACCCGCGTTTTTCTCAGCCACGCGTATTCCGGGATGGAAATGTCCAGTTCCCCTTCCCCGCCTGGCCCACCAAGTTCGACCGGCACGGCCGCAAAAGTACAGATCCCGAAGGGTGGCCTGACCGGCCAGGGGGTAATTCGTCGAATCATTTCCGCATAGGCAGCGGCGCACACCGCGCTCGATGGAAACCCACCGGCCATACACAGCATGATTGCACAATCCATGTCGTAAGCACGCGCAGGTTTTGTGCCAATCACGCCAAAACCGAGCACAAGGATCAAGCTCAACAGTAACCGACGCATAAGGTTCTCCAATAATTTGTGCAATCTATCATTCACTTAGCAGGTTATCGGCAGGAATCTACCTTTTTCCTATTTTATACGTTTTATATATATTGACTCTATCTGCGGTTTTCGTGTCATTTGCATCATGTAGAAGGTCTCTCAGGGGGAGAGACCATGCCGATAGCAAGACACCTAAGCCTGATCACGCTCGATGGAGTGAAGGATCTGATCGCCAGGGACGTTGAGTTCACATGTCGGTACGAGCTCGTGAGAGGCACAGGTGACGGCAAGCCGCTCTACCATTGCATCTACACGGTCGGGGATGAGGAACTCATCCTGGTCGCGGCAAAGGTGCAGAAGCACGGCCCCAAAGTGCGCGAGTTCGCGCTCTGGCCGGGGCTCGTCAATCACCACGTCAATTTTGGCGATGGCCACCCTGTCAACATTGATCTCGATATCCGCAACGCCGAGGACGGCGATGGCGGATCTGATGGTGATCAAAGCTGACGGCAGCGTCAGAACATCCGGCTGGACCTACCATAAACGACCCGCAGTCGCGCGGGTCGAGACAACCATTCCCGAGACAAGACATGCAGTGCTCGCGGCTGTTCGTTCGACATCGGAGCGGCACAAAGCAAATCGTAGCCTGGCTCTTGTTGGACTGACGGCCGCCGATTGGCATGTCCTCTTCCAAGCCCTGATCGAAGCTGAAAGCAACTACAATCCAGGCGCGGTCAGCTCCAAAGGCGCATATGGGCTTGGCCAGTTGATGCCTGCCACGGCGCGAAGCTTGGGGGTCGATAGAAATGATCCCAGCCAGAACCTAGAAGGCGCCGCGCGCTATCTGCTAGCTCAGCTTTCAGATTTCCGTGACATCGACCTGGCGCTAGCCGCCTACAACGCAGGTCCGCACCGGGTTCGAAAGTATGGCGGCATCCCGCC
>FYBJ01000295.1_pt1 | contig 21750 bp, 23 predicted proteins | sample 1134611 | NCBI WGS metagenome assembly FYBJ01 (sample SAMEA104116008, study PRJEB20421) | marine metagenome | isolation source: marine | reverse complement strand
GTCCAGTGCCGCTGCGGCGGAAGGCGGATTTGGGCCGGGCGGGAGGGCCGCCGAGGCCCCGGATCGGGTCCGGGGCGCAAGGCGCGCGCATGGCGCTGCGGGGCCTCAGCCGGTGATGTCGCCGGGCAGGACCGTGCTTTCCAGCGCGTGGATGATCGGCGTGAAATCCGCCTCGCGCAGACTGGCCCCGCCGACAAGCGCGCCATCCACGTTTTCGGCGGCAAAGATCGTGGCGGCATTGTCGGGTTTCACCGAGCCGCCATAGAGCAGGGAGATGCCACTCGCGACCTTGTCCCCGAACCGCTCGGCCAGGTCTTTGCGCAGAAAATCATGCACCTCGACGATCTGTTCAAAGCTGGGGATGCGGCCCGTGCCAATGGCCCAGATCGGCTCGTAGGCGACGATCAGGTTTTCCGGCGTGCTGGTGTCGGGCACCGAGAGGTCCATCTGTGCGCCGATGATGTCAAGCGTGTTGGCGGCCTCGCGCTGGGCCAGGCTTTCGCCGACGCAGATGATCGTCACGAGGCCCTCGGCCTGCGCTGTCCTGGCCTTGGCGCGGACCTCTTCGCTGGTCTCGCCGTGGTTTTCGCGCCGCTCGGAATGGCCCAGGATCACATAGCCCGCGCCCGCGTCCCGGAGCATTCCGGCGGAGATGTCGCCGGTATGGGCCCCCTTGATCCCGGCATGGCAATCCTGCCCGCCCAACCAGACCGACGAGGGCGCGGCATGGATGCTGGCCGCGTGAAGCAGGGTGGCGGGCAAACACAGGACGATCCGCGCACGGGGCGCGGGATGGGCTTGCATGAGCGCGTCGATCTCGCCCAGCGAGTCCCGGGTGCCGTGCATCTTCCAGTTTCCCACGGCGAGCTTGCGGCGTCCGGTCATGCGAGGTCCTTCAATGTGTCCCGTGCCAGATCGCAGGCCAGCTCGGGATCGTCAAGAGCGGCGTCGGGCAGGCTCCAGTAGGGCATTCCAACGGGTGCCTTGCCCGCGCGCTGATAGGTCCAGCGGATGCTGCCCATCCCTTCGAGTCTGGAAATCATTTCAGGGGTTTGCGCCTTGATATGCAACCTGCCGTCGGAGTGCAGGAGCGCAAAGATCGTGCCGTCGCAATAGAGGCACAGCCCGCCCATCATCTTGCGTGTGGTGATGTCGCCCAGCGCCTCGAAATGCTCGACGGCACCGGCGATATCGGCGTCCGAGACGCTCATTTGCGCGCGAACATGGCCTCGTCGAACTTGATCGACTCGCCGCAGCCGCAGGCCTCGGAGACATTGGGATTGCGGAACTTGAAGCCGCTTTCGAGCAGGCTGACCTCGTAGTCGATCTGGGTGCCGAAGAGGAACATCTGGGCCATCGGCGCGATCATCACCCGCGCGCCGTCCTGTTCCACGACCTCGTCATTGGGGTCCACCTCGGTCACATAGTCCATGGTGTATTCCATGCCCGCGCAGCCGCCCTTCTTGACGCCGATGCGCAGGCCCTGATGGCCGTCCTTGTCCATCAGCCGGGCGATCTGGGCCGCCGCCTTGGGGGTCATGGTGACCGCTTGCTTGCCGGGAATGCCGAACATTGGGAACCTCGTCTTTCAGGTTGAATTTAGGCGGTCAGGGCGGTGATCTCAAGCGGGGGCAGGAGGGAAACTGCACGCGGGCTGGCGAGACGGCAGGCCGTCACGGGACGGCAGAGGCTGAAGGACACTTTCGGCCGGGGCTGCGAAACCTGCCACCCGTCACCTTGGCGCGGGTGATCTGGGCATCGATTTTGTATTCCTTTCCAAAGGATTGTGCGGCAAAGCTCAACACGTTCAGGCAGACGTCCACGGCCCCGGATAGGGCGTCACGGCCGCCGGTCGGACCGCCTGCAAAGACGGTCACCGCTACATGAACCCCAGTTCGAGGCGGGCCTCGTCGCTCATCATGTCCATGCCCCAGGGCGGGTCCCACACAAGCTCGACATCGACCTGTTTCACGCCCGGGAGCGGCTCGATCGCTTCGGCGATCCAGCCGGGCATCTCGCCTGCCACCGGACAGCCGGGCGCGGTGAGGGTCATGATGACGCGCACCGCGTTCTCGGCGTCGATCTCGATCGTGTAGACCAGGCCGAGATCATAGATGTTCACCGGGATTTCGGGGTCATAGACACTGCGGCAGGCCTCGACGATCTGGTCGTAGAGTTCGTGATCGGTCGACGAGGGCGCGATCAGCGGCGCGCCTTCCAACTGGGTCTGGGGATCGTTCATCGGGGACCTGCTCCGGTTATTCCGAGAAAAGATATAAGGATTGCGGGCGGCGGCGTCCAGAGGCGCGCGCGCGATCAGACGTCGCGGCCGCGAATGCCCTGGATCAGGCTGTAGAGCGCCATGGCGACCGACACGCCCAGAGCGACCCGGCTCAGTTCCGGCCAGTTCTGGAACACCGACGGCCCGCCGCCCTGGGTGGCGCGCCAGAAGACGAAGCCGAGCACCACCCAGATCGCCAGGTTGAACCACGGGTTTCGGCCGGGTTTGCGGGGCTTGCGCCCTGGATCAGGTTTGGGATCGGGTTTGGGATCTGGTCTGGGATCGGACATGTTTCAGCTTTCGGTTTTCGTCTTGCGCTTGCGGATCGGCACGGGGCGCGCGCGGGCCTCGATGGCCTCGTAAAGCAGGCCGACGATGTTCTTGCCCGATGCGCCCTCGATGCCCTCGAAGCCGGGCGAGGAGTTGACCTCGAGCACTTTCGGCCCTCCCTCGGAGCGCAGCAGGTCCACGCCCGCCATGTTGAGATCAAAGGCGCGGGCGGCGCGCACGGCGGTCTCGCGCTCGATCTTGGTGATGCGCACGGATTTGGCGGACCCGCCGCGATGCAGGTTCGAGCGGAAATCGCCCTCGGCGCCGGTGCGTTTCATCGAGGCCACGACCCTGCCGCCGATCACCAGGCAGCGGATGTCCTCGCCGGCCGCCTCCTTGACGAAGTCCTGCACGAGGAAATTGGCCTTGAGGCCGCGGAAGGCGTCGATCACCGATTCCGCGGCCTTCCTGGTTTCGGCCAGCACGACGCCCTTGCCCTGCGTGCTTTCCAGCAGTTTCACGATCAGCGGCGCGGTGCCCACCAGGCCGATGATATTGCCGGTGTCGCGCGGTGACGCGGCAAAGGCGGTGTTGGGCATCCCGATCCTGGCGCGGGCCATGATCTGGTGGGCGTGCAGCTTGTCGCGGGAGGCGGTGATGCCGGCGGCGCCGTTCACGCAATAGGTGCCGATGGTCTCGAACTGGCGCACGATGGCCGCGCCGTAGGGCGTGACGGAGGCCCCGATGCGCGGGATCACGGCGTCGAAGCGGGGCAGGCGTTTGCCGTCGTAATGCACTTCGGGTGCCATGGCGTTAAGCGCCATGTAGCAGCGCGTGGTGTTGATCACCTCGACGCTGTGCCCGCGTTTCTCGCCCTCTTCGACGAGGCGGCGGGTGGAGTAATTGTCCTCGCGCGACAGCACGGCGATCCTGAGCGCGCGGTCGGGGGCCTGGGTGCGCATCCGGGCGGTGTGGTAGACGTCATAGCTGGGCTCGGGCTGCAGGAACCGGTCGGTGGCGACAATCGAGATGTGGTCCTTGAGCGCCTGGCGGCCGAGCAGCATCCGTGAATTCATGCCCGCGCGATTGGTCAGCGTGACCTCGATGGGCCAGCTGTCGCCGCCGACCTCCATGGTGGTTCGGATCACATAGCGGCTTTCGCTTTCGCCGTTCGACGAGGTGACTTCGCGCCGGTCGATGATCGGAGCCGAGCAGGGGATCACCAGGTCATCGCGGTTCGGGATCGGGTGCACGGTGAAGCGAACCTTGGGTTTGGCCGCGGGGCCGAAGGTCTCGATGTCGAAGGCGTGCAGCGCCGAGGTGCGCGCACCGGTATCGACCTTGGCGCGGATGGCGGGTACGCCGAGGCCGGGCAGGGCGATCCACTCCTCCCAGCCGAATTGCAGCTGTTGGGGGGTGTCGTCACTCATGGGCGGCCTCCTGTCGCGTGTTGAGCGCCCATCATTGCGGAAATCGGGGGGGTTGCAAGCGGGCGGCGGCACCGGGTGAGGCCCGGGCTGTCCTGACCGGCCTGCAGTGCGGTGGCGGGGTGGACCGCCGCCCTATTTGTTGATGTCCTCGTGGATCACCCGGGTCTGGTCGTTGGGGGCCCTGAAGGCCCGGCGCATGATCGCCCAGGCGATGAGCGACAGCACCGCAAAGACCGCCAGAAGCACGGGCAGGCCGGGTGTCCAGGGCAGCAGGCCAAGGGCCAGGCCGATCAGGGCCGCGCCTATCGCGAAGCCCAGGAAGATGAAACCCGGGGCGAGCACTTCGAGAATCGCGAAGCCAAGCGCCGCGGCGATCCAGACCCACCAGAGCGTCCAGAACGCCTCCATCACTTGCCCCCCCTGAGCATGTTGAAGGCGTTGCCGAAGGCTTCGAGCGCCTGCGCCGGGACAACGATGGTCTGATTGCCCTGACCGCCGCCAAGCGCGTTCAGGGCCTCGACCTGTTTCAGCGCCACCTGGTATTGCGCGGCCTCCATGCCGTTATCGGCGATGGCCTTGGCCACGACGCCGGTGGCATAGGCCTCGGCATCCGCCGAGATGCGCCGCGCCTTGGCGGTCTGTTCGGCGGCGTAAAGCTCGGCATCGGCGGCCAGCTCGACGGCGCGTTTCTGACCCTCGGCCTCGGTCACCTGCGCGCGCCGGGCGCGTTCGGCGTTCAGTTGCTGCAACATCGCGTCGCGGGTGGCCTGATCGAGGTTCACATCGAGGATTTCGGCCCGCGTGACCTCGATGCCCCAGTCGTCCACCGCGTCCTCGACGCTGGCCTTGATCGTGTCGATCAGGCGCGCGCGATTGGCCTGCACGTCGTCAAGGTCCATCTGGCCGATCTCGGCGCGCACGATCCCGGCGACGGTGGTGGCGATGGCGGCATCCACGTCGCGGATGCGGTAAACGGTCTTTTCCGGCTGGGTGATGCGATAGAAGACGGAAGTGTCCACCTGCACCAGCACGTTGTCGCGGGTGATGGCATCCTGCGAGGCGGTGGGCAACTGGCGTTCGAGGATCGATATCTTGTGCCGGACCACGTCGAGAAAGGGCACGATGATGTTGATGCCGGGGCCCAGTACCGAGCGCAGGCGGCCAAAGCGTTCGACCACGTGCTGTTCGGATTGCGGCACGATCTTGATCCCGCGGAAGATCACCAGGATCACGAGGATCGCGACCAACAGCCAGATCAGGTTGGTTGACAGGAACTGGGAAATGAAGTCGGGGTCCATGGAATGTCCTCGGATCAGCGGCGTTGCCGTGATTTTGGGGCGAATGCCAGGATTTTACAAGGCAGGGTTTTCCGACTATCGAGACGCTCGCAAGCGGATGAGGGGCGGCATGGCAGAGAAATTCGGGTTCAGCATCGCTGCCATGGACGGCGCGGCGCGCACCGGTGCGATCGCCACGCCCCGGGGCCGGATCGCCACACCGGCCTTCATGCCGGTGGGCACGGCGGGCACCGTCAAGGCGATGCTGCCCGAGAACGTGCGCGACACGGGCGCCGAGATCGTGCTGGGCAACACCTATCACCTGATGCTGCGCCCCGGTGCCGAGCGGGTGGCGCGGCTGGGCGGGCTGCACAGGTTCATGAACTGGGACGGGCCGATCCTGACCGACAGCGGCGGCTTTCAGGTGATGAGCCTCGCGGGGCTGCGCAAGCTCACCGAGCAGGGCGTGACCTTCAGGAGCCATATCGACGGCTCGCGCCACCAGCTGAGCCCGGAAAGCTCGATGGAAATCCAGCGGCTTCTGGGCAGCGACATCGTGATGTGTTTCGACGAATGCCCGGCGCTGCCGGCGGAGCCAGAGGCGATTGCGACGAGCATGAGGCTGTCGATGCGGTGGGCGGCGCGGTCCAAAGACGCCTTCGGGGAGCGGCCCGGGCACGCGCTCTTCGGCATCATGCAGGGCGGGCTGGAGCGCGATTTGCGCCACGAGAGCGCCGAGGCGCTGCGCGGGATCGGCTTTGACGGCTATGCCATCGGCGGACTCGCGGTGGGCGAGGGGCAGGCGGCGATGTTCGGCGTGCTGGACTATGCGCCGGGGCTTTTGCCGCAGGACCAGCCGCGCTACCTGATGGGGGTGGGCAAGCCCGACGATCTGGTGGGCGCGGTCAAGCGCGGCGTGGACATGTTCGACTGTGTGCTGCCCACGCGGTCGGGGCGCACCGGGCAGGCCTTTACCCGGCGCGGGGTGGTGAACCTCAGAAACGCGCGCCATGCGGATGACCCGCGGCCCCTGGACGAGGGCTGTGCCTGCCCGGCCTGCCGCGGCTATTCGCGGGCCTATCTGCACCATGTCTGCCGCAGCCGGGAGATGATCTCGGGGATGCTTCTGACCTGGCACAACCTGCACTATTACCAGGACCTCATGGCAGGGATGCGCGACGCGATTGCGGCGGGTGGATTTGCGGCCTTCGAGGCGGATTTTCATGCGCGCCGGGCCGAGGGGGATATACCCCCGCTCTGAGCGGCGACGTTTTCCGCGCGGAAAACGACCCGGAAAATGCGCATTTTCCGGTGGGCGCAGAGGTCAGGAAACCCTGACTGGCGGATCCGCCGCATTCCGGCCCAGGATGGGCTCATATCCTGGGGAAGGAGAACGATCATGCAATTCGCGATTTTCGCTCAGACATGGGCTTTGACGGCTCTGGTGGCGGTGGCCGTGCTGTCGTGAGCCGGTCCCGGCCCGTCAGGCCACGCGCTGCTCTGGTTTGGCGCTTGCCGCTTCGTTGCCTTGCGCGCGGATGAGACCCGGCGCATCGGCCTCCAGCAGACCCAGGAGCTGGTCGGTGCTGAGTGCGGTGCAGAACTCGCCATGCATGTTGGCGACCGACAGATCATGAACAAGCTCGGGGTCATGATCCACCCCGTTGCGATCCACCCGGTTGCAGGTGGCGCAGGCGTCATGGGCCAGATAGACGTCGAAGCCCAGGTTTCCCGCCATGCGCACCGTTGTTTCCACGCAGAAATTGGTGAAATACCCCGCCACCACCAGCCGGGTGAGGCCGGCGCGGCGCAGCTCGATCTCAAGGGGTGTGCCCAGCAGGCCGGAATTGACCGATTTTTCCACCACGATGTCGCCCGGCGCCACCTCGAGCCCGTCAAGCTGATCGCCGGTGGGCAGGGAGAATTTCAGCGGGCTGTCGGGCTCGATACTGTCATGGCGGGTGAAGGCCACGCGCCGGTCCGCGCGCCGAAAGGCACCGCACAGCGCGATCAGCCGATCCTGGCAGCCGGGGTTGTTCATCCGGCCGGTCGGGCCGCCCCAGTGGTCCAGCACATGCACGCCCTTCTGCACGTCGATCAGAAGCAGGGCGGTTTCAGGTCCGAAAGCGGGGATCATGGCATTTCTCCTGCGGCTTTTGCGCGCCCATGGTGACAGGTCCGCGCCTTCGGCAAAAGCCCGTTGGCGACACGGCATGGCCCGGTCGCGCCACCCAATTGCCGCTTGCCCCCGTCAGACGCACAGGTCATTGTGCGCGCCAGAGGTTGAAAGCGGTGCCCGAGCGCCCCAGTTTAACCTGAGAATGGAGGGGACGTGGCTGCCGCCGGGCGGGGCCTGATCCCCTTGCCAAGAACAAGGCCGGGACGAGACCCGGCCGAAGCAAAGGAAAGAGCATGAAAGAACCTCTCAATGCCTCCTACCCGGTGCTGCCGCTGCGCGATATCGTGGTGTTCCCGCACATGATCGTGCCGCTGTTCGTGGGCCGCGAGAAATCCGTCCGCGCGCTGGAGGAGGTCATGCAGGATGACAAGCAGATCCTGCTCAGCAGTCAGATCGACCCCGCCGAGGACGACCCCGAAGCCAGCGGCATCTATGGCGCGGGTGTGCTGGCCAATGTGCTGCAGCTGCTGAAGCTGCCCGACGGCACCGTGAAGGTGCTGGTCGAGGGCGTGGCGCGGGTGCGCATCACCGAATATCTGGACAACCCCGATTTCTTCGAGGCGCGCGCCGAGTATCTCACCGAGATGCCGGGCGATGCGGCCACGATCGAGGCGCTGCTGCGCACCGTGGGCGACGAATTCGCACGCTACGCCAAGGTCAAGAAGAACGTGCCAGAAGAGGCGCTGAGCGCCGTGAGCGAGGCCGATGACCCCGCGCGGCTGGCCGATCTCGTGGCCGGCCATCTGGGCATCGAAGTGGGCCAGAAACAGGACCTTCTGGAGACGCTGAGCGTGAGCGAGCGGCTGGAAAAGGTCTATGGCTTCATGCAGGGCGAAATGAGCGTCCTTCAGGTCGAGAAGAAGATCAAGACGCGGGTGAAATCCCAGATGGAGCGCACGCAGCGCGAATATTATCTGAATGAGCAGATGAAGGCCATTCAGAAGGAGCTGGGCGACGGCGAGGAGGGCGAGGGCGAAGTGGCCGAGCTCGAGGCGCGGATTTCCGAGACCAAGCTCTCGAAGGAGGCGCGCGAGAAGGCCGAGGCCGAGCTCAAGAAGCTCAAGAACATGAGCCCGATGAGCGCCGAGGCCACGGTTGTGCGCAACTATCTCGACTGGATTCTCGGCATCCCGTGGGGCAAGAAAAGCCGCGTCAAGAAAGACCTGCACCGGGCCGAGACGGTTCTGGACAAGGACCATTACGGGCTTGAGAAGGTCAAGGAGCGGATCGTCGAGTATCTCGCCGTGCAGCAGCGTTCCAAGAAGCTCAAGGGGCCGATCATGTGCCTCGTGGGGCCTCCGGGCGTGGGCAAGACCTCGCTGGGCAAATCCGTGGCCAGGGCGACGGGGCGCGAATTCATCCGCATCTCGCTGGGCGGGGTTCGTGACGAAAGCGAAATCCGCGGCCACCGGCGGACCTATATCGGCTCGATGCCCGGCAAGATCATCCAGGCGCTGAAAAAGGCCAAGACGACAAATCCGCTGATCCTGCTCGACGAGATCGACAAGATGGGTCAGGATTTCCGGGGCGACCCGGCATCGGCCATGCTGGAGGTTCTGGACCCCGAGCAGAACAACACCTTCATCGACCATTACCTGGAGGTGGAATACGACCTCTCGAACGTGATGTTCCTGACCACGGCGAACTCCTACAACATGCCGGGGCCGTTGCTGGACCGGATGGAGATCATCCCGCTGGCGGGCTATACCGAGGATGAAAAGCGCGAGATCGCCAAGCAGCATCTTCTGGACAAGCAGATCAGGAACAACGGTCTGAAGGAAGAAGAGTTTTCGCTGACCGACGGGGCGCTCACGGACATCATCCGCTACTATACCCGCGAGGCCGGGGTGCGGAACCTGGAGCGCGAGATCGCCAAGGTGGCGCGCAAGGCGGTGACGAAAATCATCAAGGGCGAGGCCGAGAGTGTCGAGGTGACGCCCGAGAACCTGAGCGATTTCCTGGGCGTGAAGAAGTTCCGTTATGGCCTGGCCGAGGAAAAGGACCATGTGGGTGTCGTCACGGGGCTGGCCTATACCAGCGTCGGCGGCGAGCTTCTGAACATCGAGGCGCTGCGGCTGCCGGGCAAGGGCCGGATGAAGACCACCGGCAAGCTGGGCGATGTGATGAAGGAATCGATCGATGCGGCCTCAAGCTATGTCCGCTCGATCAGCCCGCAGATCGGGGTGAAGCCGCCCAGGTTCGAGAAATGGGACATCCACGTGCACGTCCCCGAAGGCGCCACGCCCAAGGACGGGCCGTCCGCGGGTCTGGCCATGGTCACGTCGATCGTGTCGGTGCTCACGGGCATTCCGGTGCGCAAGGACATCGCCATGACCGGCGAGGTCACGCTGCGCGGCAATGCGCTGGCCATCGGCGGGCTCAAGGAGAAGCTTCTGGCGGCCCTCCGGGGTGGCATCAAGACGGTGCTGATCCCGCAGGAGAACGAAAAGGATCTCGTGGAGATCCCCGACAATGTGAAGCAGGGGCTGACGATCATCCCCGTCAGCCATGTGTCGGAGGTCCTGAAACACGCGCTGGTCAGCACGCCGGAGCCGGTGGAGTGGGACGAGGCCGCCGAGGAGGCCGCCGCCGCGGAGGCCGCACTCAAGGGTCCGGGCGGCACGGAGGCCACGACGCACTGACGCCTGTTCACATGAAGAAAGACGGAGAGCCCCCTGATTTCAGGGGTCTTTTCCGCTTCATGACCCGGCGCCGCGCAGTCGCGACCTGTCTCAGTCGGCAGCGGCGGCCAAGGCGACGACCATCAGCAGGATCAGTGGAACGATCACGCCGGTGGCCGAAGAATTGGCAGCACCGTTCGCCACGACAACCTCGCTGACGAGAAAGTCTGCGGAATCGCGGCCTTCGCCGGTCCGCGCGAGGGCCGGTCCGGTCAGGACCAGGCTCAGGACAATGGCTGTTGTAACTGTCTTCATGAAATATCCCCCAAAGGTGTTTCAATAAGGAGCAGGGCGCGCGGCCGTTGCACCGGAAAAGAGCGTGATCATGACCCAAAAAACCCGGACCCTGGGACGATGATACATGAACTGGTCCGAAATTGCATCCCGGGTCGCGTCAGGCACCCGCCGAGAGGTCCCGAAGCAGCGCGCGATACATCCGTTGCGCCCGCTTGATGCGCGACCGGGGCAACTCGGTGCTTTCGACGCGGATCAGCGCCTCGACCCCCAGCATGAAGGGCAGGATGACGCCGCGCTCCATCCCGTCCAGCCCGAAGGCGTCGGCCATGGCCCGGGCGGCCGCGGCATCGACACCCATCCAGGACGTCTCGGACGGGATCAGGCGGCGGCGGCCCATATGCATGAGAAACCGCGCCATGTCCTTGTAGATGGGCAGGCGCGAAGAGCCGCCGAAATCGATGCCGGTCAACCGGTCGCCATCGGCCATCAGGTTGTTGGGATGCAGATCGCCATGGCAGATTGCCGTGCGCCATTCGGCACCTTGAATGCGGTCGGCAAGGTACTGAAGATGCGGGATAATCCTGTCTTCCAGTGCCTTCAGTTCGGGAAAGGGCTGGCGCGCGGAGGCCTGGATCGCCCGTTTCAGCCAGCCCCGGGGATTGGCCACGCGGTGCCCTTCGGTCATGGCCGTGGCCTGCCGGAACCAGCGCGCGGCGGGCTCAAGGTATCGGGTGCGGTCCGGGCCACTGGTCTTTCTCATGTAGTGCATCAGCGGCGTGCCGGTCACCTCTCCGATCACCAGAAGATCGTGATCGGCGTTGAAATGCAGCGGCTCGGCGATGCGGAAATCCCCCTCGCACATATAGGGCCAGAGCCTGCGCATCTCGGCAAAGGTGCGCGCATGGGCGTCGCTTTCATCCTGAAGCCCCATGCGGAAGATCACCGCGCGGTCCCCGAGCGTTCCCCTGAGGATCAGCCGCTTGCCGGGCAGATGGCGGATGACATCGCCGAACTCGGCGCCGGACAGGGCAAGATCGTCGGCCTTGGCATCCTCGAGCCGGGCGGCCAGCGCCATGAGCGTGTCCAGCTCGTCCTCCCAGGTCCTGGTGCCGCGCGATGCCATGGCCCACAATCCCGCAGCCCCCGCAAGGCGTCAACCGAATTGAACACCCGAATTGAACACCGGTGAGCGCGCGGGTATGGTGCCGCGCAACACGCAGGAAAAGGACCGCAAGATGAGTGATACCCCCGTCTCGAAAATGAGCTTTGAAGAGGCCATGCGCGAACTGGAAGGCGTGGTCGGGCAGCTCGAGCGCGGGGAGGTGGCGCTGGAGGAATCCATTGCGCTTTATGAACGCGGCGCGGCGCTCAAGAAACGCTGCGAGGAGAAGCTCAAGGAGGCCGAGGAGAAGGTCGCGGCGATCACGCTGGACGGCGAGGGTCAGCCCACAGGGACCACTCCGGTTCAGGACCTCTGAGCCTGTGAACGCGCGTATGCAGGCGGTGGCGCAGGCGGTCACCGCGCATCTGGACAGGGTGATGGCGCCGATGGGCGACACGGCGCTGGTGACGGCGATGCGCCATGCGTCCGGTGGCGGCAAGCGAATGCGCGCCTATCTGGTGATGGAGGGCGCGCGCCTGCACGGGGTCGGGCCGGAGCGCGCGATCTGGCCCGCGGCGGCGATCGAGGCGATGCATTCCTATTCGCTTGTTCATGACGACATGCCCTGCATGGATGACGACGCGCTCCGGCGCGGGCGGCCCACGGTGCATGTGCGATGGGACGAGGCGACGGCGGTGCTGACGGGCGACGCGTTGCAGAGCCTTGCGTTCGAATGCGTCCTGCACGCGGATGCGGGGACGGCAGAGGTTCGCGCGGCGCTGGCGCTCGGGCTGGCGCGGGCGGCGGGCGCGCGCGGTATGGTTCTGGGGCAGGCGCTTGATATTGCAGCCGAATCCGCCGATGCTCCGCTCGATCTTGAGGCCACTACCGCCTTGCAGGCGGGCAAGACCGGGGCACTGATTGAATGGTCGGGCACGGCGGGCGCGGTTCTGGCCGGTGCCGATACGGGGCCCCTGAAATCCTATGCCCGCGCCCTGGGCCTGGCCTTTCAGATCGCCGATGATCTGCTGGATGTCGAGGGCGACGCGGCGCTGACCGGCAAGGCCGTGGGCAAGGATGCCGCCGCCGGCAAGGCCACCTTCGTGTCGCATCTGGGTGCGGACGGGGCAAAACGCCGCGCCGGGTCCCTGGTTGACGCGGCCTGTGATGCGCTATCTCCTTACGGAGAGGGGGCCGATGACTTGCGGGCGCTGGCGCGCTTCGTTATCGACCGGTCTAGCTGACGCCCCGAGGAGGGATTTTCGATGTCCGAACGCCCCGTGACGCCGCTGCTGGATCAGGTGCAGAGCCCGGAGGACCTCAAACGGTTCTCCGACGCGGAGCTGCGCGCCCTGGCGGGTGAGCTGCGCGCCGAAACGGTGAGTGCTGTGAGCGAAACCGGCGGGCATCTGGGCGCGGGGCTGGGCGTTGTGGAGCTGACCGTGGCGCTGCACGCGGTCTTTGACGCGCCGCGCGACAAGATCATCTGGGACGTGAGCCACCAGTGCTATCCGCACAAGATTCTGACCGGGCGGCGCGACCGCATTCGCACCCTGCGGCAAAAGGACGGGCTGAGCGGGTTCACCAAACGCTCTGAAAGCCCCTATGACCCGTTTGGCGCGGCACATTCGTCCACGTCGATCAGCGCCGCCCTCGGTTTTGCCGTGGCGCGCGATCTGGGCGGGGCCAGTGACACCGGGCATGGCGACGCGATTGCGGTCATTGGCGATGGCGCGATGAGTGCCGGCATGGCGTTCGAGGCGATGAACAATGCCGGCCACCTGAAAAAGCGGCTGATCGTCATCCTCAATGACAACGAGATGAGCATCGCCCCGCCCGTCGGGGCATTTTCCAACTACCTTTCAAGGCTTTATGCCGAAGAACCCTTTCAGGAACTGAAAGCGGCGGCCAAGGGCGCCGTGTCGCTCCTGCCCGAACCCTTTCAGGAGGGCGCGCGGCGCGCCAAGGACATGCTCAAGGGGCTGGCCGTGGGTGGCACGCTTTTCGAAGAGCTGGGGTTTTCCTATCTGGGGCCCATCGACGGGCATGATTTGGGGCAGCTCCTGCCGGTGCTCAGGACCGTGCGGCAGCGGGCGACCGGGCCGACCCTCATTCACGTGCTGACCAAGAAGGGCAAGGGCTATGCCCCCGCCGAGGCGGCGCGGGACGGCGGCCATGCGACGGCCAGGTTCGACGTGGTGTCGGGCAAGCAGAAGAAGGCGCCGAGCAATGCGCCGAGCTATACGAGCGTCTTTGCCAGGGGGCTGCTGGCGCAGGCGGCGGCGGATGACAAGATTTGCGCCGTGACGGCCGCCATGCCCGATGGGACGGGGCTGGACCTCTTTCAAGAACGCTATCCAAGCCGTTGTTTTGATGTTGGAATTGCCGAACAGCACGCGGTGACGTTTTGCGCCGCCCTGGCGGCCGGGGGGATGAAGCCCTTTTGCGCCCTGTATTCCACATTCCTGCAGCGCGGCTATGATCAGGTGGTGCATGACGTGGCCATTCAGCGCCTGCCGGTGCGCTTTGCCATCGACCGGGCCGGGTTGGTGGGAGCCGACGGGGCGACCCATGCGGGCAGCTATGACGTGGCCTTTCTGGCGAACCTGCCGGGCTTTGTGGTCATGGCCGCCGCCGATGAGGCCGAACTGATGCATATGGTGGCCACGGCCGCCGCCCATGACGCGGGGCCGATTGCCTTTCGCTATCCGCGCGGCGAGGGCGAGGGGGTGGACCTGCCCGAAACCGGCGTGCCGCTGGAGATCGGCAAGGGGCGGATGATCCAGGAGGGGCGGGACGTCGCAATCCTGTCCTTCGGCACCCGGCTGCGCGAGGTGCGGCAGGCGGCCGAGGCGCTGGCGGCGCGGGGCATCACACCCACGATCGCGGATGCGCGCTTTGCCAAGCCGCTGGACCGCGACATGATCCTGGGCCTGGCGGAAACTCACGATGGGCTGATCACCATCGAGGAGGGCGCGGTGGGCGGTTTCGGCAGCCACGTGGCGCAGCTTCTGTCCGAGGAAGGCGTGTTCGACCGCGGGCTCAGATTCCGCTCCATGGTGCTGCCGGATGCGTTCATCGACCAGGCCAGCCCGGCGGATATGTACCGTGTGGCCAGGCTGGGTGCCGAGGACATCGAGGCCATGGTGCTGCGCCTGATGGACGTGGCGCGGATCGGCGACAAACGGGCCTGAGCGCGGCGTTCCTGCGGTGTTCAAGACATGTCGCACAAGACATGTCTTGAAAGGCAGGTGTGGCCGGAAATGTTGCGTTTGTGAAACTTGTCCACAGAAATACCCACAGGAATATCCACAATTGTTGGAAATTCACTGTTGCCCCGGTGCGCGCATCCTGGGCAATTGCGATGCGTCCTCGAAAATCTTGCGGGGCGGACTATCTTGGAAACCAGAGCCGGGAGGAGTCTCTTGATGCCGATTTTGCGTTTGCTGACCTTGCTGATGGCCCTGATGGCCGCACCTGTCATGGCGCTCGAAAGCCGACAGGGGCCGCTGACGGTCGAGACCATGACGGACGGGCTGTCGCTGCCCTGGAGCATCGGGTTTCTGCCCGGTGGCGCGGTGCTGATCACCGAGAAGGCCGGACGGCTGTGGCGGCTGGACCCGGATGGGCAGCGGCGCGAGGTCACAGGTGTCGGACAGGTGGCCGCAATCGGGCAGGGCGGGCTTCTGGACGTGCTGGTGCCGCGGGATTTCGCCCGGAGCCGCACGCTCTTTTTCACCTATGCCAAGCGGCAGGGCGGCGGCGACCGGGCCGGGACGGCGGTGGCCCGGGCTGTGCTGAGCGGCGACGGGCTCCGTCTGACCGGCTGGCGGGACATTTTCGAGATGGAAAAGGGCTCGCGCGGGGGGCGGCATTTCGGCTCGCGGCTGGTCGAGGCGCGGGACGGCACGCTGTTTGTCACGATCGGCGAGCGTGCAGACCGGCCTTCGGCGCAGGACCTGAGCCGCGAGAACGGGTCGGTCATAAGGATCGCGAAGGATGGCAGCGTGCCGCAGGACAACCCGTTTCTGACCACGCCGGGCGCACAGCCTGAAATCTGGTCCTATGGTCACCGCAATCCGCAGGGGGCGGCGCTGGACGCCTCCGGGCGGCTCTGGCTTGTGGATCACGGGGCCAAGGGCGGCGACGAGGTCAATGCCGTGAAGAAGGGGGCCAATTACGGCTGGCCGGTGATTTCCTACGGGGTGCACTATTCAGGCGCGCGGATCGGCGAGGGCACGGCGAAACCGGGGATGGAGCAGCCCGCCTATTACTGGGACCCGTCCATCGCGCCCTCGGGGATGATGATCTATTCCGGGCGGCTGTGGCCCGAATGGCGGGGGAACATCTTTGTCGGGTCGCTGAAATTCGGCCATGTGGCGCGCCTGTCGGGCACACCTCTGGCGCTGAGGGAAATCATCGAAGGCCCCGAGACGGCGCGGGTGCGCGACATTCGCGAGGCCCCGGACGGCGCGATCTGGGTCCTGTCGGAAGGCAACGGGGCGCTCTACCGGATCACGCCCTGAAACTTGTCGCTGGCCCGGATGGCCGGTGCGGTGCATGATGTCGCCATTGACTTGCAAGGGGGACGATCATGCGATTCATGCTTGCCATTCTGAGTGCGCTGTTGCTGGCCGGGCCGGGGGCGGCGCAGGACGTGCCGGAATCGATTTTCCGCGATTACGACCATATGCGCCAGGTACTGGACGACAACATCATGCGGCGCGACATCGTGACGACGATGCGCGCCTTCGGGGCATCCGACGAGATGACGGACGAGGAACTGGCGGCTCTGCAGCGGCGTGTCGAGGGAATTTTCCCGCGCGATTTCGAGAATGTGGACGTTCTCAAGATCAACGACATGGGCAATGGCTGGCGCCAGGAGATGTATGCCTACTGGGTCGGGACGAGCTATCTTTATGCCTATCTCTTCATGCATGACCAGGGCGACAGGATGGTGGCGGTGCATTTCCAGTTCAACACGGATTTCGTGGAACTGAACGGGAATTTCTGAGCCGGTCCGAAGGCGAGCAGACGCCCGGCCCGCGGGGTCACATGCGGGTCACACGCTGAGCCGCGCCGATTGCGAGCCGCGTTCGCGGTAGGGTGTGGTGTTGTAATGCGCGCGGTAGCATTTGGAGAAATGCGAGGGCGAGGAAAACCCGCAGGCCAGCGCCACGTTGATCACCGTCATGTCGGTCTGCATCAGCAGGTTGCGCGCCTTTTGCAGCCTGAGTTCCATGTAGTACCGCTTGGGGCTGCGCGACAGGTACCGCCGGAAGAGCCGTTCCAGCTGCCGGGTGGACATGCCCGCGTCCCGTGCGAGGATCGAGGGCGAGATCGGCTCCTCGATATTGCTCTCCATCATCTGGATCACCTGGCTGAGCTTGGGGTGGCGCACGCCGATCCGGGTCGGCACGCTGAGGCGCTGTGTGTCCTGATCGGTGCGGATCGAGGAATAGATCAGCTGATCGGCCACCGCATTGGCGAGTTTTTCGTCATGATCCTGCGCGATGAGGTGCAGCATGAGGTCGATGGACGAGGTGCCGCCCGCGGTCGTCATGCGGTTGCCGTCGACGGTAAAGACGGATTTGGTCAGTTCGACCTCGTCGAACTCCTCGGCAAAGCTGTCATGGTTTTCCCAATGGATCGTCGCGCGTTTGCCATCGAGCAGGCCGGCGCGCGCCAGGCTCCAGGAGGCCGTGCACAGCCCGCCGATGGCCAGCCCGCGCCGCGCCTCGCGCCGGAGCCAGCTGAGCAGGCGCTTGGTGGTGGCCGCATGGACGTCCACGCCGCCGCAGAGCAGCACCGTATCGTCGCGCCCCAGTTCGACCAGCGGGCTGTCCAGCTGAAACCGCGAGCCCGCCGAGCATGTCACGAACGCCTCGTCATCGCCGATGATCTTCCACTCGTAGATCGTCCGCTCGGCCATTCGGTTGGCGATGCGCAGGCATTCCAGCGCCGAGGCGAAGCTGAGCAGTGTGAAACGGTCCATCAGGACAAAGACAAAGCGCCGAGGCGCCGTATCGTCCCCGCCTGTGCCTTTTCTGGGCGCTTGCTGCATGAGATACGTCCCCGGATGGTCGATAGCGGCAGTGTCCGTCTTTTCTGAATTGTTTGTCAAACGCAAGGGTTCACAACGGCCGATTTGCACATTTTCCAAAATGGATTATATCGGCGTCTCGCTATATTGTTTCATGGGGACGGGCCCCATGTGAATGAACTGGAGATCGAGATGAGCGAGTGGCAGAAATCAGACTGGCGGAGCAAACCGCGGGTTCAGATGCCCGAGTATACGGACGAGGCGGCGCTCAGGAGCGTGGAGGCGCGCCTGTCGACCTATCCGCCGCTTGTCTTTGCCGGCGAGGCGCGCAAGCTCAAGCGGGCCCTGGGGGCGGCCGCGCGGGGCGAGGCGTTTCTGCTTCAGGGCGGCGATTGCGCCGAGGCCTTCGACCAGTTCAGCGCCGATGCGATCCGCGACACGTTCAAGGTGATGCTGCAGATGGCGATGGTGCTGACCTATGGGGCCAAGGTGCCGGTGATCAAGGTGGGCCGCATGGCCGGCCAGTTCGCCAAGCCGCGCAGCGCGCCGACCGAGACGGTGAACGGTGTGGAACTGCCCAGCTACCGCGGTGACATCATCAACGAGCTGGCCTTCACGCCCGAGGCCCGGATCCCGGACCCCGGGAAGATGATGCGCGCCTATACCCAGGCCGCCGCAACCCTGAACCTGATTCGCGCCTTTTCCACGGGCGGGTACGCGGACGTGCACCAGGTCCATGCCTGGACGCTTGGTTTCACCGAGGGCGAAAAGGCCGCGAAGTACCGCGACATGGCGAACCGGATCAGCGACACGCTGGATTTCATGCAGGCCGCCGGGGTCAATGGCGGCACGGCGCATACGCTGCAGACGGTGGATTTCTACACCAGCCACGAGAGCCTGCTTCTGGAATACGAAGAGGCGCTGGCACGGGTCGATTCGACCTCCGGCAAATGGCTGGCCGGGTCGGGCCATTTCCTGTGGATCGGCGACCGCACACGCCAGCCGGACGGCGCGCATGTGGAGTTTCTCAAGGGCGTTCTGAACCCGATCGGCGTGAAATGCGGGCCGTCGATCACCACCGATGACCTCAAGCGCCTGCTCAGCACGCTCAACCCCACCAACGAGGCGGGACGGATCACGCTGATCAACCGCTTTGGCGCGGGCAATGTGGGCGAACATATGCCCAAGCTCATCCGCGCGGTGCAGGAAGAGGGCCTGGATGTGCTCTGGGTCTGCGATCCGATGCATGGCAACACGATCAAGTCGGCGACCGGCTACAAGACGCGCCCCTTTGAAAGCGTGCTGCGCGAGGTGCGGGAGTTCTTTGCCGTGCACAAGGCCGAGGGCACGATCCCCGGGGGCGTGCATTTCGAGATGACCGGCCAGGACGTGACCGAATGCATCGGCGGTGTGCGCGCGGTGAGCGAAGAGGACCTGAGTGACCGCTATCACACGGCCTGCGATCCGCGTCTCAACGCGTCGCAGTCGCTGGAGCTGGCCTTCCTTGTCGCCGAGGAACTGTCGTCCCTGCGCGAGGAGCGCCACGCCGAAGCGGTGTGACGGGCAGGCACGGTCAGGAAAACCGGCCGATCAGAGCGAGAGAAAAAAAGGCGCGCGAGGATGCCCCCTCGCGCGCCTTGTCTCATCCGCCGGCCTGCTGCGTCAGCGGACCAGTTTGAGATAGGGCCGCTCGGCGCTGTTGCGGCGCGGGCCGCTGTCCCCGAATTCGGCTTGGTCCTCGGCAAAGCCCGCCAGCGGCGTGGCCTGGGCCAGGTCCGCGCCCACGTTGCGGATGTCCTGCGTGATCGTGACCGGCGTGACCGACCGCGAGGTCATGGCGAAGCGATAGGGTGCCTGAGTGACCGGCCCGCGCGTCACCAGACAGCCGATGGCGCGGGAAATGTCCCCCAGGTCCGAGCGCAGGGGCAGCATGACCAGCGCCCCTTCGAGGCCGGGGCCATGGGCGGGTCCGGCGGTCAGCGACATGCGCAGCATGGCCGGTTCGTCGAACAGCCGCACCAGGTCATGGGCCAGCGCGTCGCGGTGATCGGGCTGGAACAGGGCGCTCAGCGGCATACCGCGCACCTCCATGCCCATCAGATCGCTCAGATGGGTGCCGGCGATGCGCATCCGGGCCAGGCCGGGCGCGATACGTTCCACAACGAAGGCGTTGGAAATCAGCGCGCTGATGCCGCGCGGGTCGATATCGGACCGGGTCGGAATGCCGTCGGCCCGGCGTGTCTTCTTCCAGTAGCGAACGAATTCGGCCAGGGCGGCGTCGTCCTGTCCGCCGCGGCTGGCGCCAAGGCGGATCACACGGGCATCCGTCTCGTTTGTCTCGTGATCGTCGGTCATCTCAGCTCTCCATCACGCCCCGAAATTACAATGCCACATTTGATGATTGATTTGTCTAAAAAGCGAAGGAAAGGGTTAACCTCCCGTTCGGACATGTCCCGGGGCATCCGGGTGCGGAGCGGAACTTGCGCGCCTGCGGGCGAGCGCTTAGGACGGGGACAGGGCAGTATCGGGGAGACGGGTTTGCTGAGTTCGATGACGGGATTTGCCGCCGCGCGGGGGGCGGCCGAAGGGTTTTCCTGGGAGTGGGAGCTGCGCGCGGTCAATGGCAAGGGGCTGGATTTGCGCCTGCGTGTTCCCGACTGGGTGGACGGGCTTGAGGCGGCGCTGAAGGCACGGCTGGCCACGACGCTGAACCGGGGCAACGTCACGCTGAACCTGCGGGTGCAGGCCGAGAACGAGGCGGGGCGGCTGGCCGTCAACGAGGCCCAGCTGAGCGACGTTCTGGATGCGGTGGCCCGGGTCGAGGCCGAGGCCATGGCGCGCGGCGTGTCGCTGTCGCCGGCGCGCCCGGGCGACATCCTGAGCGTGCGCGGCGTGCTGGAGGCGGCCGGGGCGGACCAGGACACCGGGGCGCTGAAAGAGGCCCTGCTTGCGGATTTCGAGCCGGTGCTGGCGGATTTCCTGGGGATGCGGGACAGCGAGGGGGCCGCGCTCGAGGTGTTGCTGAGCGCGCATGTGGACCAGATCGCATCGCTGACCGAGGCCGCCGCCGGAGCCGCCGAGGCGCGCCGCCCCGATGCCGAGGCGGCGTTCCGCGCCGCCCTGTCGCGGGTCATGGACAACGCCGATGGCGCGGACGAGACCCGCGTGGCCCAGGAGCTGGCGATGCTGGCGGTCAAGGCGGATGTGGCCGAAGAGCTGGGCCGACTGCGCGCCCATGTCGCCGCCGCGCGGGACCTGATCGCCGCCGGAAGCCCGATTGGCCGCAAGCTGGATTTCCTGTCGCAGGAGTTCAACCGCGAGGCCAACACGCTGTGCTCAAAGGCCCAGTCGGGGGACTTGACGCAGATCGGACTGGAGCTGAAAACGGTGATCGACCAGATGCGCGAGCAGGTTCAGAATGTCGAATGATCCCACAGTGACACCCGTCCCGGGTCTGACCCGGGACCCCGGCGCCAAAGCGGACCCGGGTCAGGCCCGGGACGGGGGGATGCCATGAGCGATCGCCGCGGCCTGCTGATCATTCTCAGCTCACCCTCCGGGGCGGGCAAGTCCACGCTGACCAGACGGCTGCGGGCCTGGGACCCTACCCTGGATTTCTCGGTCTCGGCCACCACACGCACTCCGCGCGCGGGCGAGGTGGATGGCAAGGATTACCATTTCATGTCCGACGCCGGGTTCCGCAAATATGTGGATGACGGCTTCATGCTGGAATACGCGCAGGTCTTCGGCAATTTCTATGGCACGCCGCGCCTGCCGGTGGAGCACGCGATCGACGCCGGGCAGGACGTTCTTTTCGACATCGACTGGCAGGGCGCGCAGCAGATACAGAACTCGGTTCTGGGCAAGCATACGCTGTCGATCTTCATCCTGCCGCCCTCGATCACCGAGCTGCGGCGCAGGCTGGAAACCCGCGGACAGGACAGCAGGGAGGTGATCGACAAGCGGATGCTCAAGAGCTGGGACGAGATCAGCCACTGGGCCGAATACGAGCATGTGCTGGTCAATGACGATCTCGACGAGACCGAAGCGCGGCTGATCTCCATTGTCGAGGCCGCGCGGATGCGGCGCATTCAGCAGCCGGGCCTGACCGAGCATGTGCGGCGATTGCAGGCGGAATACGAGGGCCGGTCATGACCCTTTACGCATTGGACGGCATTCATCCCGAGACCCCCGATGACGGGGATTACTGGGTCGCACCGGGTGCGCATGTGATCGGCAAGGTCACATTG
>FYBJ01001782.1_pt1 | contig 21759 bp, 19 predicted proteins | sample 1134611 | NCBI WGS metagenome assembly FYBJ01 (sample SAMEA104116008, study PRJEB20421) | marine metagenome | isolation source: marine | reverse complement strand
ATGCAAAGGCTGGACCAGGATCTGGGGTTCAAGGAGCACTTCCAGTCACCCGACATCGACCCGATCCAGCGGCTGGAGCCGGACGCGACGAACGAAGACGCCTATCGCGTTTACAAGAAGAACGTGAAGATCGGCTACGACCCGACAGAGGGCGTGGTGCGCATGGAAGTGATCGCCACCGATCCCGAAAGCTCGGTGCGCTTCTCCGAGGCCCTCATCTCCTATGCCGAGGAGCAGGTCGACAACCTGACCCAGCGGCTGCGCCGCGACCAGATGGCCGGAGCTCAGGAAAGCTATGAGGATGCCGAGACCAAGATGGTCGCCGCTCAGCAGCGCGTCGTCGCACTGCAGGAAGAACGCGGTATCCTCAGCGCCGAGGCCGAAGGCTCCATGCTGATGGGCCAGATCAACACCTTCGAACTGGAGCTGCAAAACGAGAGGTTGCGGCTCGAGGAGCTCCAGGCGAACAGACGTCCGAACGAGGCCCGCGTCGCCGTGATCCAGGGAAATATCCGCCGGCTCGAAGAGGTCATCGCGAGACTGCGCGCCGATATGACGAGCAGCGATGACGACGGCGGCTCTCTGGCCCGGGTGACCGGCGAGCTGCTCGTGGCGCAGGGCGATCTGGAAACCCGCCAGCTCATGCTCCAGCAGGCGCTCCAGCAGATGGAGAACGCCCGGATCGAAGCCAACCGGCAGACCCGCTATCTCTCCATGGCGGTGAGCCCGGTCGCCCCGGACAAGCCCACCTATCCGCGGGCCTTCGAGAATACCGCCCTCGCCTTCTTGATCTTTGCGGGGATTTACCTGATGGCTTCCCTGACCGCATCCATCCTGCGCGAACAGGTGACAAGCTGACCATGAAGACCATCGACATCTCGGGGCTCCGCCTGGGCAACGATCTGCCCCTCACCGTCATCGCCGGCCCCTGCCAGCTCGAAAGCGCGGCCCACGCCCAGATGATTGCCGGCCGGATGAAGGACATTTGCGCCAAGGCCGGTGCCGGCTTCATCTTCAAGGGGTCCTATGACAAGGCGAACCGCACGTCTCTGGCGGGCAAGCGCGGTCTGGGCCGGGCCGAGGGGCTGCAGATCCTGGCGGATCTTCGCGAAACCATGGGTGTGCCGGTGCTGACCGATGTGCATGACCCCGCCCATTGCCAAGAGGTGGCGGGCGCGGTCGATGTGCTCCAGATCCCCGCCTTTCTCTGCCGGCAGACCGATCTCCTGCTCGCGGCGGGGCGCACCGGCGCGGCGATCAACATAAAGAAGGGACAGTTTCTGGCCCCCTGGGACATGGCCAATGTCGCTGCAAAGGTCGCCTCCACCGGAAACGAACGGCTGATGCTGACCGAGCGGGGGGTGAGCTTTGGCTACAACACGCTGGTGGCGGACATGCGCAGCCTGCCCACGATGATGCAGACGGGTTATCCGGTGGTGATGGACGCCACCCATTCGGTCCAGCAGCCCGGAGGGCTGGGCGGCGCCAGCGGCGGCCAGCGCGAATTTGCGCCCGTCATGGCCCGCGCGGCGGTTTCCCTGGGCATCGCCGCGGTCTTCATCGAAACGCATGAGGCGCCCGACACCGCGCCCAGCGACGGGCCGAACATGATCCCGCTCGACCAGATGGAGGCCCTGATCGGCAGTCTGATGAGTTTTGACCGGCTGGCCAAGGCCGATCCGCTGCGCATCTGATCCGGTCCGGCGGCCAGGCTCCTTCGGCCTTTGGCCGCCCTGCCCCAGGGTCAGGGTTGCCCGCTCTCCGCCCGGGCCAGAAAGAGCGCTTTTTTCGTCATTCAGGTCTTGAAGCCCCGCGGCTCTCGGCGTAATTACCCCCTCACGTTGGGGTGTAGCCAAGCGGTAAGGCATCGGTTTTTGGTACCGTGTATCGTAGGTTCGAATCCTACCACCCCAGCCATGTTTTCCCGTTCAGATCGAAAAGCCCAAGGAAATAGGGTCGACAGCTCCCTGTCGCAAAACGCTGGGTCGTGTCCGGTTGTTGTTCGACGGAGCCGCAGCGACAAAGGGCAAGCTTAGCGCAGTAAGGAGGCCGTACAGCCCCCACTGCCAGCATCGGCCATTGGCGGCGGAGCATGTAAACAGATTTTCACCAAAGAGGATGCAGCGCTACCAGCTGGCACTCATGAACGGCGTTCATGAACTGTAAACGCCTCGCGGAAGGCCTCGAGCGCGGCATTCTCGCCGGCCGAGGCGAAGGCTTCCATGCCGACCGGACCTTCATATCCCATACCGTGCAACGCCCGCGCCACCCCGGCGTAGTTGATCTCTCCGGTGCCGGGCTCGCAACGGCCGGGCACGTCCGCAACCTGGATCTCGCCGATCCACGGGAGGCAGGCGCGGCAGAGCTCGATCAGGTTCCCCTCGCCGATCTGGGCGTGGTAGAGGTCAAGGTTGAGCCGCAGCTGCGGCCGGTCTACTGCCGCCACCAGTGCCAGACACTCCTCGGCGCGGGCAAAAGGCACGCCTGCATGGTCGACGGGCAGGTTGAGGTTCTCGAGCGTAAAAGTCACGTCCAGCTCCTCTGCCAGATCGCAAATGCGGTTCAGCGTGTCGCGGGCCTTCACCCATTTCAGCGGCGTCGCGACCTCGGCGAGCTTCGGTCTACCACGGTCTCCCAGCGCGGTGCCGTGCAGGTTCAGCCGAGCCACGCCGAGGCGCCTGCCCACGCGGGCCGTCTCGCGGGCCGAAGCAAGGAGCGCGTCGGCACCCTCGTCATCGGCCAAACGTCCCTCGAGATAGCCGTTCATAATGGAGAAACTCGCGCCCGATGCCGCCAGCTTCGCCAGGTTGTGATCGGGCCAGTTCCACAGCCCCACCTGAAAGCCCATCTCATGAAGCCGGGCGCAGCGCCATTCGATGGGGCGATCGGGCCAGAGCATCTCTGCACATGCGGCAAGGGCGAATGCCACCGCTCAAGCCCCCGTCATCTGCTGCGTGACCGCCACCGGGCGGCCCTCGATCAGCGACAGGCTGGCCGCCTCGGCGAGCGCCAGTGCGTTCACCCCGTCCTGAACGGTTGCAGGGACGGGCTTGCCCTCGGTGCAGGCATCGACAAAAGCCGACCACTCGATTGCATATGCGCGCATGTAGCGCTCGAGGAAGAAAAAGACCGGCTTGGCCGAAGAGGTGCCGGCGGCAGTCGATTTCACGACCGTATTCTCTACCTCGTTACGGGCTTCGAGCATACCTTTTGAGCCGAGAACTTCGACACGCTGGTCATAGCCGTAGGGTGCGCGGCGCGAGTTGCGGATCGTGGCGATGCGGCCGTCGCCATAGCTCAGCACGACGACGGCGGTGTCGATATCACCCGCCGCGCCGATCTCGGGGTCCACAAGACAGGAGCCATGCGCCATCACCGTCTCGGGCATGCCGAAAAGGAAGGCGCACATGTCGAAATCGTGGATCATCATATCGCGGTAGAGCCCGCCCGACACCTTGATGTAGCTGACCGGCGGCGGCGCAGGGTCATAGGACGTGACGGCGAGAAGCTCGCCCTTGCCGACCTCCCCGGCGTCCAGCGACGTCTTCACCGCGGCGAAGTTGGGATCAAAGCGCCGGTTGAAGCCCATCATTATCGGCCTGTGATGGGCTTTGGCGAGGCGACCGATTTCGAGCGCGCGGTCGAGATCGAGATCGATGGGCTTTTCGCAGAAAATCGCCTTGCCCGTCCTTGCGCCGGCTTCGATCAGATCGGCATGGGTATTCGTCGAAGAGGCAATCAGGATGGCATCGATGTCGGGATCGTCGAGGATCTCTTGCGGGCCGCGCACGGCGATACCGTGTTCGCTGGCGAGGGTCTGGGCGGCCTCTGCCACTACGTCCGTCACGGCGACGAGTTTTGAGCGGGGATCCATCTTGATGGATGCGGCGTGCACCTTGCCAATGCGGCCGGCACCGAAGAGAGCGACTTTCATGACCATTCTTTCTGGTTTGCATTCAGAGGTGTGACGCGTCGGCCTTCGCGGCTGGATGCATCGATGGCGTGGATCACGCTCTCGATGGCGAGAGCGTCAGTGAAGTCGGGATATGCCGGCGCGCCGCTGGATATGGCGCGCAGAAAGGTGGCGGCCTCGATGGTCTTGAGGTCACCAAAGCCGAGTTGGTGCCCGGGCGCGGGGCAGAAGGCGCCATAGGGCGGATGCTCGGGGCCGGTTAGGATGGTGCGAAAGCCCTGCTGCGCGGAAGAGCCCTCGTTGACGTAGAGCTGTAGTTCGTTCAGCCGTTCCTGACTGAAGGCGATCATGCCCCTGGTGCCGTGGAGTTCCCAGTCGAGTTTATTCTTGCGGCCCCAGGCCGAGCGCGAGGTGCATAAGGTGCCCTGAGCGCCCGATGTATATCGCACGATCGCCGACGCGGTGTCCTCGTTTTCGACCGCGGCGCGGCCAGAACCGTCAGGCAGGGGACGCTCCGCATGTATGATCTGAGTGTCGGCGATCAGGCTTTCGATGGGCCCCATCAAGATCTCGCTCATGGAAACCAGGTGACACCCAAGATCGCCGAGCGAGCCCAAACCCGCTCCGGACCGCATGGCCCGCCATGTCCAGGGCAGGTCGGGATCGGCCTGATAGTCCTCGTCGACCCAGCCACGGAAATGCACGGGATCACCGATAACACCCCCTGACACCAGGCTGCATGCGTGGGCAACGGCCGGATTGTGAATGTAGTTGTAGCCCACCATTGTGCGGACGCCGGCCGCGCGCGCAGCCGCCTCCATCTCCTGCGCGTCTTTGAGCGTAAGGGCCAACGGCTTCTCGCAATGCACGTGCTTGCCCGCCGCGAGCGCGGCAAGCGCCATCTCGTGGTGCAATGCGTTCGGGGTCGCGATCGACACGATGTCCACCCCGGGATCTGCGACCAGCGCGCGCCAGTCGCCGGTGGCCCGGGCAAAGCCAAATTGCGCGGCCATTTCAGCAGCACGAGCGGCGGGGGTGTCACAAAGACAGGCAAGACGGACCTCCGGCAGATCCCCCATCACTGCCTGAGCATTGCGATAGGCAAGCGCATGTGCCTTACCCATGAAGCCGGTGCCCACCAGACCCAGACCGAGCGTCATGACCCCCTCCCATTTTGGAATATTAATTCCATATAGCCTGATGAGATGTTATTGGGGTCCTTGTCAAGAAAAGAGAGCAATATGAACGAGACTTCAGCCTGCGACAGCGCCCCGGCCAACGTCACCGAGACGATAGAACGGCTCGATGCGCTGACAGAGGCACTGCCCAAGAGGCTGCGCCAGTGCGCCGAGTTCACTCGTCGACACCTGCATCTGATCGCCGTGTCCACGGTGTCGGAAATGGCGCGCGCGTCGGGAGTAGCCCCCTCTGTCTACATGCGGTTCTGCCAGGCCATCGGCTTTTCGGGTTACTCCGAAATGCAGGCGCTGTTCCGACTGCAACATACAGCGTTTCGCCCTGCCTATGGCGAGCGGCTTGCTACACTGCGCCCCGAATTGGAGGGCGGAGCCGGGGGCCTGCTCGCTGAATTTGCGGAATCCGGGCATAAATCTTTGCTATCTCTGGCTAATTCCGTCACATCCGGCAGGCTGGAACAGATTGCGCGCGATATGGCGCACGCCCCAATGCTGCATCTCGTGGGGATGCGGCGCGCGTTTGCTGTGGTCAGCAACATGTACTACATGCTGGGAAAGCTCGATGTGCCAGCGGTTTTGCATAGCGACATCGGCAAGCTTGACAGCCTATCGACACTCGCGCCGGGGCACGCGATGTTTGCCGTTACTTATGCTCCGTTTTCCGAGGAGACCATCACGGTCGCATATGCGGCCAAGGCGCGCGGGGCGAAGGTTTTCGGCCTCACGGATGCAGAAGATTGCCCCCTTGCTGATATTACGGAAGGCCTGCTTTTTGCGCGCGAACACGAGGTGGGTGGCTTTCGTGCGCTTGTGGGCTCGATCACGCTAACCACCGCCCTGGCGGTCACGGTCGCCGCGATGCGCGATGGCAATTGACAAGACGGATGATTCGGCCGCAAATGGAATAAACGTTCCAAAATTGGTCGAACTGCTGTGGTGAAAATCCCGGGGGTCGCCTGTCTTGAACGTGGACGAATCGGTGTTGCCGATAGGGGGCGCACAGCCCCGAATTGAAAGGGAGGAAACATGACCAAATTCTTCAAGACCGCAGCTTTGCTTGCGGGGATGAGCGTAGCCGCGCCCGCCTTCGCGCAGGAAATCATTGTGGTTGTTCACGGACAGGCCAACGACCCCTTCTGGTCCGTCGTGAAAAATGGTGTGGAAAAGGCGGCGGAGGACACCGGCGCCAACGTCGACTTTCGCTCGCCCGAGACCTTCGACATGGTGCAGATGAGCCAGCTCATCGATGCCGCCGTAAACCAGGAGCCTGACGGCCTGGTCGTGTCGATCCCCGACGCCGATGCGCTTGGACCGTCAATCGAACGGGCTGTTGCCGCGGGTATTCCGGTGATCTCGATGAATTCCGGGTCCGATGTGGCCAAGGACCTCGGCGCGCTGCTGCATGTCGGCCAGGATGAGTTCACTGCCGGCAAGGCCGCCGGCGAAAAGCTCGCCGAAATGGGCGGCACCACCGGGATCTGCGTCAATCAGGAGGTGGGCAACGTCGCGCTCGACCTGCGTTGCGAGGGCTTTGCCGAGGGCTTCGGCGGCTCTGTGGAGGTGATTCCCACGCAGAACGACCCAGCCGAAGTGCAGGCCAAAGTGCAGGCGGCACTGGAGTCGAACCCCGACATCGATACCGTGATGGGGCTGGGTGCCTCGCTTGTCGGCGAGCCCGCTCTCGCCGCCGTCGAGGCGGTGGGCCGCACCGGGGAAGTCAACGTCGCGACCTTCGACCTATCGGCGAACTTCCTCGAGGCGGTCGCAAATGGCGAGGCCGCCTTCGCCATCGACCAGCAGCAATTTCTCCAAGGCTACCTGCCGGTCGTGTTCCTCGCGCTGAACGCGCAATACGGCCTGGTGCCGGGCGGTGATGTGCCCTCGGGCCCGAACCTGATCACCCAGGACAAGGCGGCCCAGGTGGTCGAGCTGTCGGCGCAGGGCATTCGCTGACGCCAAGCATGGTGTAAAAACTGACCACCGGGCCGTGGCACACAACGGCGTGCCACGGCCCGTGTCTTTTACGGGGAGGATGCGGAAATGGCCCAGACCCTTGAGACCGGACTCGGGACAGCAAGCGACGAACGCCTGAAGAAAGAGAGCTTTGGTGCGCGGTTGATGAAGCGGCCCGAGCTCGGCGCCATCGCCGGGGTGGTCCTGGTGACGAGCTTCTTTCTGATCACCGCCGACGGGGCGATGTTCACGCTCTCCGGCATCATGAACTTCATGACACCGGCCGCGCAACTCGGCATCCTGGCGATCGGCGCAGCCCTGCTGATGATCGGCGGCGAGTTCGACCTTTCGATCGGCTCGATGGTCGCCTTCGCCGGGTTGATCTTCGGCGCGGCGACCGTGACGCTCGGCCTGCCGCTGATCTTCGCGATCCCTCTGGCCCTGATCGTGGCTGCGTTGATCGGTGCGGTGAACGGCTCCATCGTGCTCAGGACAGGGTTGCCCTCCTTTATCGTCACGCTTGCCTTCCTCTTCATCTTGCGAGGTGCCTCGCTTGTGGGGCTGAAAATCGCCTCGGGCGGCTCAACCCAGCTGCGTGGCGTGCGCGACGCGGTCGAGGGCGACTGGCTCGCGCCCTTCTTCTCGGGCGACGCATTCGGCCCCTTTTTCGTCTGGCTGGCGGAGAAGGGCTGGATCGAAACCTTCAAGAACGGCGCGCCCAAGGTGCCGGGCATCCCCGTCGAGATCCTCTGGTTCATCTTTCTCGCGCTGCTGGCAACCTACGTGCTGCTGCGCACGCCCGCGGGCAACTGGATCTTCGCCGCCGGCGGCGACCGCAACGCGGCCTCCAATTCCGGCGTGCCGGTGCGCAGGGTGAAGATCTCGCTCTTCATGCTGACAGCCATCTGCGGCGCGCTGGTTGCGATTATCACGGTCATGGATTCGGGCTCCACCGATGCCCGGCGCGGTTTCATGAAGGAATTCGAGGCGATCATCGCCGCGGTGATCGGCGGCTGCCTGCTAACGGGCGGCTACGGCTCGGCCATCGGCGCGTTCTTTGGCGCCATCATCTTCGGCATGGTGACCATCGGCCTGACCTATACCGATTTCGATCAGGACTGGTTCCAGATCTTCCTGGGCGGCATGCTCCTGATCGCCGTGCTCTTCAACAACTACATCCGTAAGCGTGTGACGGGGGAGCGTTGAGATGACCGAGGACACCACTTTTCACCACGGCGACGTCGCATCCGACGTCAGACCAATCATCGAGATGCGCGACATAGAAAAGCATTTCGGCAACATCATCGCGTTGGCCGGCGTCAGTTTCGACGTGAAGCCCGGTGAGTGCCACTGCCTCCTGGGCGACAACGGCGCCGGCAAGTCCACCTTTATCAAGACCATGTCGGGGGTGCACAAACCCACCCACGGCACGATCACAATCGACGGCAAGCCGATGGATTTCTCTAGCCCGCGCGACGCCATGGAGGCTGGAATAGCCACCGTGTTTCAGGATCTCGCTATGATTCCGCTGATGAGCGTGACGCGGAACTTCTTCATGGGTCGGGAGCCGGTGATCGGCTCGGGGCCGTTCAGGCGCTTGGACATTCAGACCATGAACGCGACCGCAGTAGAGGAGATGCGCAAGATGGGCATCAATCTCCGTGGTCCCGACCAGGCGGTCGGCACGCTTTCGGGCGGGGAGCGTCAGACCGTGGCCATTGCCCGCGCGGTTTATTTCGGCGCCCGGGTGCTGATCCTCGACGAGCCCACTTCGGCGCTTGGGGTGCGGCAGACATCGAACGTGCTCGCCACCATCGATCGGGTGCGCAAGCAGGGAGTGGGCGTCGTATTCATCAGCCACAACGTGCGCCATGCCCTGGCGGTCGGCGACCGCTTCACCGTGCTCAACCGCGGCAAGACGCTCGGCACCGCCACGCGCGGCGAAATCTCGCCCGAGGAGCTGCAGGATCTGATGGCGGGCGGGCAGGAACTGGCACAGCTCGAAGGATCGCTCGAGGGCACCGTATGATGGCGAAAGATCTCGATCTCATCACCATCGGCCGCTCCTCGGTGGATCTTTACGGCGCGCAGGTGGGTGGACGGCTCGAGGACATGCGCTCGTTCGAGAAATACCTCGGCGGCTCACCCACCAATATGGCGGCGGGAACCGCGCGACTCGGGCTGAAGTCGGCGCTTTTGACCAAGGTGGGCGACGAGCACATGGGCCGCTTCATCCGCGAAGAGCTCGCGCGCGAGGGGGTCGACGTGTCGGGCGTGCTGACCGATCCCGAGCGGCTGACGGCGCTGGTGCTCTTGGGTATCCGTGACGAGGACAGCTTTCCGCTGATCTTTTACCGCGAGAACTGCGCCGACATGGCGCTGTCCGAGGATGACGTGCACGAGGATTTCATCGCCCGCGCCCGCTCCGTGGTCGCCACCGGCACGCATCTCTCGCACCCGCGCACGGAGGCCGCGGTGCTGAAGGCGCTGGATCTGGCGCGGAAGCACAACGCAAAGACGGCGCTCGACATCGATTACCGCCCGAACCTCTGGGGCCTGGCGGGACACGGAGAGGGCGAGAGCCGCTTTGTCGAGAGCGCCGCGGTGACCGCCAAGCTGCAATCGACGCTGCACCTCTTCGACCTGATCGTCGGCACGGAGGAGGAGTTTCACATCGCCGGCGGTTCGACCGATACGATCGAGGCGCTGCGGGCCGTGCGCGGCGTCTCGAACGCCACGCTGGTGTGCAAGCGCGGAGCGGCGGGCGCTGTGGCCTTCGAGGGCGACATCCCGGACAGGCTTGACGACGGCCAGACCGGGCAGGGCTTTCCCATCGAAGTATTCAATGTGCTGGGCGCGGGCGACGGTTTTATGTCCGGGCTGCTGAAGGGCTGGCTCGATGGCGAGATCTGGCCCCGCGCACTGGAATACGCCAACGCCTGTGGCGCCTTCGCGGTGAGCCGGCACGGCTGCACCCCTGCCTATCCCTCCCTGACGGAACTCGAGTTCTTCCTGGCACGCGGCGTTCGCAATAAGGCGCTGCGCAAGGACGCGGAGCTCGAGCAGCTCCACTGGTCGACCAACCGCCACGGCGACTGGCCCGAGATGCGGATCTTCGCCTTCGATCACCGGATGCAAATGGAGGAGATTCCAGGCGCCACGCACGAACGCATCGGCCGCTTCAAGGAACTCTGCCTCGACGCATGCCAAGACGTAGCTCAGGGGCGCGCGGGCTATGGCCTCCTGTGTGACGCCCGGCTCGGACGCGATGCCCTTTGGCGCGCAGCGGGAAAGGGACTGTGGATCGGCCGCCCGGTTGAATGGCCTGGCTCGCGTCCGCTGGAACTCGAGCCCGAACTCGGCCCCGATCTCGGCGGGCTGTCGGAATGGCCGGAGGAGCACGTGGTAAAGTGTCTGTGTTTCTACCATCCCGACGACACACCCGAGATGCGCGCGGAGCAGGAGGAGGCGGTGACCCGTCTCTTCCACTCCGCCCGGCGCAACCGGCTGGAATTCCTGCTGGAGGTCATTCCCTCCAAGATCGCGCAGGTGACCGACGAGACGACCGCGCAGGTGATCCGCCGCTTCTACGAGATCGGCGTCTTCCCCGATTGGTGGAAACTCGAACCGATGCGTTCGGAAACCGGTTGGCAGGCCGCTTGCGACGCGATTGAGGCCAACGACCCTCACACCCGCGGCATCGTCGTCCTCGGCCTCGCAGCAGACGAAGCCGCACTCGCCGAGAGCTTCCGCGCAGCTGCGCGCTTTCCACTGATCAAGGGCTTCGCCGTCGGTAGGACGATCTTCGGTGCGGCTGCCGAGGACTGGATGGCGGGAAACATGGATGATGCTGCGGCAGTGCGCGACATGTCGGAGAGATATGCCCGACTCTGCACCCTGTGGGACGAGGCAACAGCCAAGAGGGAGGATGCCGCATGACGACGGTCCGGCTGACAGCCGCACAGGCGATGGTAAAATACCTCGCCGCGCAGCTTAACGAGGCTGGCGAGCCCTTCCTCGCCGGGATCTGGGCGATATTCGGCCATGGCAACGTGGCCGGCATCGGCGAGGCGCTCTATGCCGAACGCGATCGCATCCAGACCTATCGCGGCCACAACGAGCAGACCATGTGCCATGCGGCCATCGCCTATGCCAAGCAGTCAGGGCGCAGGCGAGCCATGGCGGTTACCTCGTCGATCGGGCCAGGAGCGACGAATATGGTAACTGCGGCGGCGCTGGCTCACGTGAACCGGCTGCCGCTGCTGTTGATCCCCGGCGATATCTTCGCGAACCGGGGTCCCGACCCCGTCTTGCAACAGATCGAGGATTGGGGGGACGGCACCGTGTCGGTGAACGACTGCTTCCGTCCCGTGAGCCGCTACTTCGACCGCATCACCCGGCCCGAACAGCTCTTGACGGCTTTGCCGCGCGCCTTCCGGGTGATGACCGACCCGGCTGAATGCGGACCCGTCTGCCTGTCTTTCTGCCAGGACGTGCAGGCCGAGGCTTTTGAATGGCCCGAGCGTTTCTTCGAGCCGCAGGTCTGGCGGTTCCGCCGCCAGCGGCCCGACCCGGTCGAGCTGGACGCCGTTGCTGCGATGCTCAACGCATCCAAGCGCCCGGTGATCATCGCCGGGGGCGGCGTGCACTACTCCGGCGCGACAGAGGCGCTCCGGCAATTCGCCGAGGCCCATGCCGTGCCCGTGGTCGAAAGCCAGGCCGGCAAGTCCGCCTTGCCTTGGGATCACGAGATGAACTTCGGTCCAGTGGGCGTCACCGGCGCGGCCTCCGCCAATACGCTTTGCGCCGAGGCTGATCTGGTGCTGGGCGTCGGCACCCGGTTCCAGGACTTTACCACCGGCTCCTGGAGTCTTTTCCAGAACCCGGATAGACGCCTCGTCTCGCTCAACGTGGCGGCCTATGACGCGATGAAGCACGGAGCCGACCCCCTCTGCTGCGATGCGCTGGCCGGACTCGAGACGCTCTCGGCGGCTCTGGGAGATCGTGCCTTCGACGCGCCCGACGGATCGCTCAAAGCCGAATGGTTCGCGGCCGTCGATCCACTGACCGACGCACCCGAAACGAACAACGCCCTGCCGACCGACCAGCAAGTCATCGGCGCGGTGCAGAGGGCGAGCGGACCGGACACCGTGGTGATGTGCGCAGCCGGCACCATGCCTGGCGAGTTGCACAAGCTATGGAAGGCGCCGCGCCCCGGTGCCTACCACATGGAATACGGCTTCTCCTGCATGGGCTACGAGATCGCCGGCGCGATGGGCATCAAGATGGCCCAGTCCGACCGCGACGTGATCTGCATGGTCGGCGACGGCTCCTACATGATGGCTAATTCCGAACTGGCCACCGCGGCGATGCTGGGTCTGGATATCACCGTTATCGTCACGGACAACCGCGGCTACGGCTGCATCAACCGGCTGCAGATCGGCACCGGAGGTGCGGAGTTCAACAACCTTCTGGACCACTCCCGCCACGTGAACGCCTCTAACATCGACTTCGCCGCCCATGCGGGCGCGATGGGTGCAAAGGCAGTGCATGTAAGCTCGATCGCAGAGCTCGAGGAGGCGCTGTCGCGCCGCCGCGACACTGCCGGACCCTTTGTCGTGGTGATCGACACCGATCCCTACCCCACAACGCCCGAGGGAGGGCACTGGTGGGATGTTGCTGTGCCCGAGGTCTCAACCCGCGACGAGGTGCGCCAGAAGCGCAAAGCCTACGAGACACAGCTCCGGATCCGTGCGCTCAACTGATACGCCGCCCGTCGCCCTGCACGCCCCCCTCCCTGGCGTGCGGGGCACTCCTGTTTGTTTCCCGGCGCGCCATCTGCGCCCGACCGCGAGGACCTGATATGAGCGTCAAGATTGGTATCTCCCCTATCGCCTGGCAGAACGACGACCTGCCGGACCTGACCGCCGCCTACACTATGGAGCAGGCGCTCCGCGAGGCACGCGAGATCGGCTATACCGGCGTCGAGCGCGGCCGCCGGATGCCCGAGGAGACAGAGAAGCTGCGCCACTACCTCGACCGTCACGACCTCGCGCTCTGCGGGGGCTGGTGCTCGGGCAACCTCCTGGTCAACGATCTCGAGACGGAGAAATCCGCCGTGGCCGGCCAGGTCGAGCAGTTCGCCGCCCTCGGCGCGCCCTGCATCGTCTACGCGGAATGCTCCAATACCGTGCAGGGCGACCGCGGCACTCCGGTGAACGCTCGGCCCAGGTTGACCCGCGACGAGGTGAAGGGCTATGCGGCGAAACTCTCGGAACTCGCCAAGTGGACGGCCGACAATGGTCTGCCGCTCGCCTATCACCATCACATGGGGGCCATCGTAGAGCATCCCGACGACATTGACTGGCTTATGGAGGGCTCCAGCCCCGAGGTCACACTCCTTTACGACACCGGGCACCTGGCCTTTGGCGGCGGCGACCCGCTCGCGACGCTGGACCGCTGGGGCAACCGGATTTTGCACGTCCATTACAAAGACCTGCGCCCGGACGTAGCCCGGCGGGCGCGGGCAGACGACTGGTCGTTCCTCGACGCAGTCATCGCCGGCGCCTTTACGGTGCCGGGCGATGCCGAGGGATCGATCGACTTCGCCGCGATCACTGACCGGCTTGCGAAGATAGGCTACGACGGCTGGATCGTGGTGGAGGCCGAGCAGGACCCGGCCAAGGTCGCGCCTTACGACGCCTCAAAGCTCGGCTACGAGACCATCCGCGAGCTATGTAGCCGGGCCGGTCTCACCCTTTCGGAAGGAGAGATGGCATGACGCTGCTCAGACGACCGTTCGGCGCCCATGGAGAGGTGCACAGGATCACACCGGAAAATGCCGGTTGGCGCTACGTCGGATTTTCCCTGCATCGCCTCCGCGCCGGCGACCGGGTGGAGGACGCCACGGGCGACCGCGAAGTAATCCTCGTCATGGTCGAGGGCAAGGCGCGTCTCACAGGCGCGGGGCGGAACTGGGGAGAGCTCGGCGCGCGTATGAACGTCTTCGAAAAGACGCCGCCGCATTGCCTTTACCTGCCGCACGGCAGCAAATGGGCCGCCGAGGCTACCACCGACTGCACCCTCGCGGTCTGCTCGGCGCCTGGCAAGGGCGGGCACGCGGCGCGACGCATCGGCCCGGACGGCATCACACTGACCGAGAGGGGCAAGGGCACCAACACCCGACAGATCAACAACATCGCGATGGAGAATGAGGACTACGCCGACAGCCTGCTGGTCACGGAGGTCTTCACCCCGCCCGGGCATTGGTCCTCCTATCCCAGCCACCGCCACGACGAGGATGATTTCCCCCGCATCACCTATCTTGAGGAAACCTACTACCATCGCCTGAAACCGGCGTCGGGCTTCGGTGTGCAGAGGGTGTATACCGATGACGGCAGCCTCGACGAAACCATGGCGGTGAAAGATCACGACGTGGTGCTCGTGCCCCGGGGCCATCACCCCTGCGGTGCGCCCTATGGGTTCGAGATGTATTATCTCAACGTCATGGCGGGCCCGCGCCGCAACTGGCGCTTCGTGCCCGCGCCTGAAGTCGAGTGGATCATGGAGCGGGATTTGTAAGGCAAAGCCCGGAACCGTCCACATTCGTCAGCTTCGGCGCGTCCGAGCTCAAGGACGTCGAGCCCCGCACGCCAACGGTCTGGGTATGGATAAGCAGCAACTCGTGGTGCCGGCCTCCGAGCCATGCATCAGACTGGTGCCCCTGTCGTCGCGCGAACCTTGAGCGTGGCCGAGATCTCGGTAACGCTGGGCGGTGCATCAGGCTCGCGGATGCGGTCGAGCAGAACGCGCGCCAGCTTACGGCCGAGGTTTTGGGGCGAGACAGCCATCGTGGTCAACGGCGGGATCGCAAGCGCCGCATCATCGATATCGTCGAAACCGACCACCGAAATCTCGCGGCCGGGCGTCAGTCCGGAATTCATCAGGCCGATGCAGGCGCCAAGCGCAACCATATCCCCGTTACAGACGACCGCGGTCACCTCGGGGTGAGCGCCACGCAATGCCTGTCTCTTATACACATCTGACGCTGCCGACGATCTACTCTGTGTAGATCTCGGTGGTCGCCGTATCATTAAAAAAAAAAAAGAAACGTGGGCTTCGGAGATGTGTATAAGAGACAGCCTCGGGGTGAGCGCCACGCAATGCCTGCATCGCCTTCATTCCGGCCCGCCGACCATCGGGCGACGGCCAGATAACGGGAGGACCAAGACCCAGCGAGGCCAGAGTCTCCTCGTAGCCGGCGAGACGGCGTGTCCGGACATAGGCGGTGTCCGTGCCTCCCAGATAGGCGATCCGAGTGTGCCCGAGATCCGCCAGGTGCCGCGTCGCCTCGGCCGTTGCCCGCGCGTTGCGGATGCCGACATAGTCGAAGCATCCCTCGGCGGGGCGCAGAAAGGTGACCGCTGGAATGTCATGCGCTTTGAGCAGCGCATAGGTCTCCTGCGGAGTCTCGGGCGCTGGCACCCACATTAGCCCGCCCCGCCCGTGCCGGATGAATACCTCGATCTGCCGGAACTGCCGCGCGGGGTCGTCCTGACCGTCGAGCAGGGACACGAGGTAGCCCTCGGCCTCGAGCAGGTCGACGGCGCCGCTGGCGACCTCGGCATAAAACGGGTTGGCGAACTTGTTGAGCACAAAACCGATCTCACGACGTTCGCCCGACCGCATCGAGGCGGCCCGGGAATCCGGTACGTAGTGCAGCTTCTTCGCCGCCCGCAGGACCTTGGCGCGCGTTTCGTCCGAAATTCTTCCCGTGCCGCGCATGACCTGGCTGACGGTCGGAACCGAAACGCCGGCCGCCTTGGCCACTGTTCCGAGCGTAGGTTTAGCTTTCATTAGCGAGCCCCCAGACAGGGTATAACGTTATCATGATTTGCGGGATAAACGCCTATGCTTCAAGGTGAAAACTTTTATTTATGCCTGCATTAAACAAAAAATTGCCCGCAAACTTTAGAATATCCGCGTTGACGTATGATATAACGATGTATCTAATATCGCCGTCGCCGGGGCTGAGTCGCTGTCCGCTCCTGGCGATGAGCTTTGCGGCCAAGGAGGACGGCGCGCCGCTATTGTCTTGCATTCGTAGGCCGGGACCTGCCGGCCACAAATCCGGGAGGGAACCATGACGCTACAAACGACCTTGGCCGCTGCGGCCTCCGGCCTCTCATTGCTGTTCGGCATGTCCGCCGCACAGGCGGAAGTGCTGTTCTGGTCGACACAGGCACGGCCCGCCGAAGAGGCGCAGGCGATGCGACGGGAAGTGCTGTCGGGTTTCGAGCCCGGTGTCGACTATCAGCCCAATGAGGACGGCCCCTGGCTCACCCGCCTTCAGGCCGAACAGCAGGCCGGCTCGGGCAGCATTGGCGTGCTGGGCGCACTACACGGCAACTTCTCGGCGCTGGAGCCGGATACCCTGGTGGATATGGGTGACATCGACGTGTCCGTATCCAGCGATACGTTCGCCAATTTGGCGAAGCTCGGCACCGACACGATGCAATACGTCCCTTGGATGCAGGCCAGCTACATCATGGCCGCCAACAAGCAGGCGCTACAGTATCTGCCGGAGGGTGCCGACCTCGACGCACTAACCTACGACCAGTTGATAGAATGGGCCGCGAACGTGCACAAGGCCACCGGCGCGCCGAAATTCGGCTTTCCTGCCGGGCCCAAGGGTCTGAAGCATCGCTTCTTCCAGGGCTATCTATATCCCTCCTATACCAACGGCGTGGTCCGCACCTTCGCCTCGCCCGAGGCTGTGACGGCATGGGAGAAGTTCCGCACACTGTGGGAGCATACCAACCCGGCCTCGACCAACTTCTCCTTTATGCAGGAACAGCTGCTGTCGGGCGACGCCTGGATCGTCTTCGATCACACTTCGCGCCTGGCCCAGGCCTTCAACGAGCGTCCCGACGACTTCGTCGCCTTCCCTGCGCCGGCCGGCCCGGCGGGCCGCGGCTTCATGCCGGTGCTGGCGGGCCTTGCCATCCCCGAGACCGCACCCGACAAGGAAGCATCACGGGCGCTCGTCGAATACATGCTCAAGCCGGAGACACAGATCGCCACGCTGCGCGCCACCTCCTTCTTTCCGGTGATCGACGTGGAGCTTCCGGACGATCTGCCACCTGCGGTCAAGGCGGCGGGCGACGCTGTGGCCAAGATGTCGGCCTCCGAGGATGCGAACCCGGGCCTGTTGCCCGCCGGGCTAGGCGAAAAGGGCGGCGATTTCAATCGCGTCTTTACGGACACCTTCGAGCGCATAATCCTCGCCGGTCAACCGATCGAGCAGGTGCTGGAGGATCAGAAGACGGCCCTCGCCCGCATTATGGAAGAAACCGGCGCTCCCTGCTGGGCCCCGGATGCCCCCTCGGAAGGCGCTTGCCCGGTCGAGTGACCGCGCCAGCCTGAGGCCGGTCCGGGCGCTCCGTCTGGACCGGCCCTCGCATCTCTACGGCTCCGCTGAGTGCCTGGAAAGGAACGCCGTCATGGACGCCCGATTGCTGCCTTATCTGCTGATCCTGCCGGTGACACTGTTTCTCGGAGTCTTTTTCATCTACCCCTTCGTGTTGGTGGCGCAACAGGCTTTTACTATCGGTGCGGGCTTCACCCTCGAGAATTTCCGCGAGGTGACGAGCTATTGGAAGTTTTCTATCTCGCTGAAGAATACCTTCCTGTTGGCCCTCGCCGTCGTTCCGGTCCAGCTGGCGTTGTCGCTCCTCATGGCGACCATGGTCAACCGAATGGGGAAGGGCCGCGACCTCGTACTTTATGTCTGGACGATCCCGCTGGGCATCTCCGACCTGGCCGCAGGCATCATCTGGCTGGCGATCTTCGAGCAGTCGGGCTTTCTGAACTCCATGATGACGGGGCTGGGCGTCACCGACCAGCCGGTGAACTTCCTGAGCTACCAGAACCCGGTGACGGTCTTTGTCGCGATCATGCTGGCCGAGATCTGGCGCGCCACCGCCATCATGCTGGTGATCATCGTCGCGGGGATCGGGCTTATCCCCAAGGAATACTACGAGGCCGCCGAGGTCTTCGGGGCCTCGCCGTGGAAGCGCTTTGTCAAGATCACGCTTCCTCTCCTGCGGCCGTCGCTCCAGACCGCACTGATCTTGCGGGTGGTGCTCGCCTTCGAGGTTTTCGCGGTGGTGGTGGCGCTCGGCGGAACACTTTTCCCGGTGCTGATGGGTGAAATCTACACATATCAGTTCGATCTCCAGAACGGAGGGAACGCAGCGGCGCTCGCCTTGATCGTGCTGGGCATCTCGCTCGTCTTCACCCTGGTCATCCTGCGCGCCCTACGCGTTCCAAAAGGCGCTACGATATGACCGACGCGACCCTCGACATTCCCGCCGCTCCCAGCACCCGCAAGGCGGGCCGCACTCTTTATGTCGCCGCCGTTACGCTGTTGATCGCCTGGGTTCTAGTGCCGCTCTATTTCCTACTGGTGAACACGTTGAGCTCGCCCGAGACGGTGAATAGCTTTCCCAAACCCTTCGTACCGGAGTTTGACCTGGGCTCGCTCCGCTTTTTTGCGGGCTTCCAAGGGATGCTGTCGGCGCTCGGCAATTCGATTCTGGTAGCTGTGCTGACGATGACCATCTCTATCGCGATCGGCGCTCCGGCCGGCTATGCGCTGTCGCGTTTCGACTTCCGCAGCAAAGAGCTTTTCCGCCTGCTGATCCTGCTGACCCGGGCTTTTCCGCTGCCGCTCCTGGCGCTACCGCTGGCGGTGCTGTTCATCCGCACCGGCCTCGACGACACCGCGATCGGACTGGCGCTGGTGCACACGACGCTGGCGATCCCCTTTGCGGTGCTGATCACTTTTTCGCTGTTTTCGGGCATTCCGATCGAGTTAGAGGAAGCGGCCTGGACGCTGGGCTGCACGCGCTTCACCGCCTTCACCAAGGTAGTGCTGCCGCTGATCCTACCGGGCATCACCGCGAGCGCGATCTTCGCCTTCGTGATCTCGTGGAACGAGGTGTTCGCGGCGGCGGTGCTCACTATCGAGAACCGCACCCTGCCCGCCTTTCTGCTTCAGACTCTTGCGGAATCCCCCATGCACCTGAAATTCGCGGGCGGCTTCATCCTCGTGGTGCCGGCGCTGATTTTCATCTTCGCTGTGCGTAAATACCTATTCGCCATGTGGGGCATCGCCAACCGCTGAAGTGCGGCCGAACCTAAGGGAGTGAACCGATGGCCGAAATCCAGATCAAAAACGTCTCCAAGCGCTTTGGGGCTTATCAGGCGCTCGACGACATCAACCTGACCATCGCGGACCGCGAATTCATGGTGCTTCTGGGCGCTTCGGGCTGCGGCAAGACCACGCTTTTACGGATCGTCGCGGGGCTGGAGACCGCCACCACCGGCGACGTCTGGATCAACGGGCGGCGAGTCGACCACCTGGCGCCCAAGGATCGCGGCATCGCCATGGTGTTTCAGAATTACGCTGTATTTCCGCACCTGACCGTGTTTGAAAACATCGGCTTCGGGCTTCGGATGCAGAAGCGGCCCAACGGCGAGGTGACACGCCGCGTTAAGCGATGCGCCGAGCTTATGCATATCGAGCAACTCTTAAAACGCTATTCGGGCGAGCTATCAGGGGGCCAGCGCCAGCGCGTCGCCGTGGCCCGGGCGCTCGCCATGGAGCCGGACGTGATCCTGATGGACGAGCCGCTCTCGAACCTCGACGCGCTGCTCCGGCTCGAGATGCGGGCAGAGCTCAAGGGCGTTCTGGCCGAGAGCAAGACGACCGCGATCTACGTAACCCACGACCAGGTCGAGGCAATGAGCCTCGCCGACCGGATCAGCGTCATGTACCAGGGCCAGATCGTGCAGGCCGCGAGCCCGATCGAGATCTACCGGAATCCGGCGGCCCAGTTCGTCGCGGGCTTCATCGGCAACCCGCCGATGAACTTCCTGCGCGCCGAAAAAACCGGCACCGGCAGATGGCGCGTGGCCGGCGAAACCGTCGAGGGGCCAGCGGCCGCGAACGGCCCGCTGCAATACGCGATTCGCCCCGAAGACATGCGCCTGGCCGACCACGGACTGCCGGCCAAGGTGAAGCTGGTGGAGCCGCTCGGTGCGCATCTGCTCGTCACCTGCGAGGTCGGCGGCGCGTCGATGCGCGCCGTGCTCGACAGCGATCTGACGCTCAAGCCCGGCGACGAGATCCGACTGGCGCCCATGCCGGACCGCGCGCGCTGGTTCGATCCCCAAACCACCAAAGCCGTCGCCTGAGGAACCCAGACATGACCGATCCCCGCATTGCGGACGCCCTGGCGATCCTGCGCGAGAACGACCATGGCAGCTACACCGTGCCAACCCAGGGGCTCTATCCCTTCCAGTGGAACTGGGACTCCTGCCTTACCGCCCTTGGCTTTGCGCATTTTGACGAGGCCCGCGCTTGGACCGAGATCGGCACGCTGTTCGCCCATCAGTGGGAGGACGGCATGGTTCCGCATATCGTGTTCCACGTCGCTGACGACGGTTATTTCCCCGGGCCCGACGTCTGGCGCACCGGACGCAAGGTGCCGACTTCGGGCATCACTCAGCCCCCTGTGGCCGGCTTTGCGCTGAACCGCCTTTTCGAGCGGGCGACCGACCGCGCGGCTGCCGAGGCGCAGGTCCGTACCCTCCTGCCCAGGGTGGCCGCCTGGCACGAGTGGTTCTTTCGCTGCCGCGACCCGGAGGGCACCGGGCTCGTCGCGATCATCCACCCGTGGGAATCCGGGCGGGACAACTCCATCGACTGGGATGCGCCGCTCGACCGCGTCCCGACTGACGGGGTCGAGCCGTTTGCCCGTCGGGACACCTTGCACGCCCGCCCCGAGCACCGCCCGACGCAGGCGCAATACGAGCGCTACATTGCGCTGGTGCAAAGTTTTCGTGATCTAAAATGGAATAATGAACGGCTAGGCAACGCCTCGTCCTTCCGCGTTGTCGACCCCGGGTTCAACGCGATCCTGTTCCGGTCCTGTGCGGACCTCGCCCGGCTGGCCGATGCGCTGGGTGAGACTGCCACCGCAGAACGCTCCCGCATGCTGGCGCAACGCGGGCTCGCCGCCCTCGACACGCTCTGGAGCGACCGGCACGAGCAGTATCTCTGCTTTGACCGTGTCGCGAGAGCCCTGATCGACAGTCCCTCGGTCGGAGGCCTCCTGCCCGTCTTTGCCGCCGTGCCTAAGGCACGCGCAGCGGCCATAGCGGAACGGATCAATCGGCTGGGCGAACGTGCTCGCTACATAGTGCCGAGCCATGACCCCCATGCCCCCGACTACGACGGCAAGCGTTACTGGCGCGGCCCCCTCTGGCTGATCGTGAACTATATGATTGCCGATGGCCTCGGCGCCGCCGGTGAGGCGGAGACCGCCGACCGCATCGTGCACGACAGCCTCGTGCTCATCGACCGGGCCGGCTTTGCCGAATACTACGACCCGGAGACCGGTGAGCCTTGCGGCGGCGGCCGCTTCACCTGGACTGCGGCCATGGTGATCGAATTCCTCAGCAGGCCTCTTGCTGTGGTCTGATTTTCTGTGTTTGTCGATTTTCTGTGTGGGGTGTCGAGGGCAAGTTGTTGGAGATGCTGGGCCGCTCGGCGCCGAGGGGTGTCGACGCCGTGGGCGGTGGTGCGATTTTCGTTTGATTTGGTTGCGGGAGCAGGATTTGAACCTGCGA
>FYBJ01002183.1_pt1 | contig 21832 bp, 14 predicted proteins | sample 1134611 | NCBI WGS metagenome assembly FYBJ01 (sample SAMEA104116008, study PRJEB20421) | marine metagenome | isolation source: marine | reverse complement strand
TCACTGCCATTAAGTTAAGGCCATTTTCTTCGCCTACGTCCAGTGGCTTGTCCGCGGGATCCATGAATCTTTCTACATCGCTGGATCCCGCGGACAAGCCGCGGGAGGTAGGCTCTCTTAACTTAATGGCAGTGGGTCTTGGCGTGGCATTCCATAGGCAACTTTATAAGTTTTATTCTACAATTAAATTAATATAATCAATTGCATGGATAACAACTTGAGTACAGGCCTGAATATTTCATGGAAGAAGGTTAAAAACGCCGTCGGCGCTCTCAGTGTGATGCATTGGGGGGTGATAGCATTATCCCTGGCTCTGACCTTATTTGCCTGGTGGTACTCGAGCGAACAGATGGCTTCTAAAATCAAACTTCAATTTGATAAACAGGCCGATCAGGTGGTTCGTCTGGTTATTGATCGAATGAAAAAATATGAAGATGCGTTGTGGGGCGGGGTATCGTATTTTTATGCTGTAAACAATAAGGTTTCATACAGCAGCTGGAAATCCTATGTTGAGAGTCTCAACATAGTCAATAAATACCCTGGCATTAATGGGATGGGCGTTATTTTTAGTCTGCAGCCGGATGAGCTGGAGACATTCTTAAAGCATAAACGACGCGAACGCTTCGATTTCCGCATTCACCCTCAGCACAAAAAAAAGCGTTTTCTTCCTATTACCTACATTATTCCTGTTAAAGGCAACGAGCAGGCCGTCGGTCTTGATATGGCGTTTGAACAAAACCGTTTTACTGCCGCCCTTAAAGCCGAGAAAACTGGAACAGCGCAACTGACAAGGCCAATTGTGCTGGTACAGGATCAGCAAAAAACACCGGGTTTTCTTTTGTTTGCCCCCATTTATTCCAAAAAAAGTCTGGATAATGCCGAAGATAGAAAAGCGAATTTTATTGGCATGGTTTACGCGCCTTTTATTATGAAAAAACTGATGCATGGAACCCTTGCACAGGAAAACAGGGATATTTCTATTAAAATATCTGATAAGCAGACGGTATTATTCAATGAACTTGCAGAAAACGGCCTTCATTTTGATAAAAACGCAAAATATAGAAAGCAGCTGGATATCAATATCTACGGTCAAACATGGACTTTTGATTTATGGAGTTCTTCGTCATTTGCTAAAGCTGCCGGAACAAATCAACCCTATATTATTTTACTGGGCGGCATCATTATTGATGTTCTATTATTAATTTTATTTATACAAATGTCAGGTGCAAAAAAGAGGGCGATAGACTACGCCGAATCCTTGAACCTGAACATTAAGAAACAGGCAAAGAAACACGCTACGTTGAACAAGCGGCTGGAACTGGCCTTGTCAGCCTCTCATGTCGGGGTGTGGGAGTATGATCTTCTGTCTAAAGATTTGATTTGGGATGAAGGGATGTACTCGTTATACAATCTGAATAAAGAAAATGTTGCTGGAACTTTTGAAGCATGGCAATCAGCATTGCATCCTGACGATAAAGAACGAATGTTAACCTTGGTGAAATCGGCTGTATCCAATAACAAACGATTTGATATTTCATTTCGCATCCAGCTTCCCGATAAACGTATAAAAGTGATTAGAGCCTTGGGCGATGTTGTGTTTGAAAATGGCAGTGTCAGGAAAATGGTCGGGGTTAACTGGGATATCACTGATGTCAAAGATAAAGAAGCCCAGTTAGAACATCTGGCTAAATACGATGCATTAAGCCAGTTGAAAAACCGCTTTAGTTTTAATGAATCCTGTAAAAAATTAATTAATAGGGCAAAGAAGAACAACAGAAAATTCGCCCTGTTATTAATTGATATTGACGATTTTAAGCAAATCAATGACTTATATGGTCATCAGATGGGGGATAATTTAATCAGTCTGATGGCGAAGGTTATACAAAATAACTGTCGTGATAGAGATTTGGTGTTTCGTCTGGGCGGAGATGAGTTTGCGGTGCTGACGGACTGTATTGAAGATGGCATTATTGTTAATGATATTGCCGAAAGAATTATTGCCGCGCTTCATAAGCCCTTCGATATTGAAGGCAATAAAATAAAAAGTTCCTGTAGTATTGGTATTGCTATTTTTCCCCATGCCGGCGTCAATGCCGATGAGCTGATGATGAATGCCGATATTGCGCTTTATAAATCCAAGCATGAAGGGAAAGATTGCATAAATTATTTTACCGAAGCACTTAACGAAAAGGCAACAAGGCTTCGCTTTATTAAAAATAACTTAATTAATGCTGTGGCTGCATCCGAAATCTTTATGAATTATCAGCCCATCGTTGACATCAGAACAAATCGAACCTTTGCCTTTGAAGCTCTGGCCAGGTGGACATCAGGTATAGGAATGATATCGCCAGATGAATTTATTGCTGTCGCAGAAAAAAACAACAGCATCAAACAGCTTGGAGAAATGATTGTTGAGCAGGTCGCCTCGGATATCAGCGGACAATCCCAAGATGTTATTGTTTCCATAAATTGTTCCTCAAAGCAGCTTGTCAGTAATGGCGGATTTTGTGAAATGTTGTTTGATACCTTAAAAAAATACCGGGTTCCTGCTGAAAAAGTGATTCTTGAAATCACCGAAACCTATTTAATCAGGGACTACAAGGAGATTCGAGAGTCCTTGGAGGAGATCAACAGCAAGGGGGTTGATATTGCCATCGATGACTTTGGTACCGGATATTCTTCTCTTTCCTTACTGGCCAATATCCCTTTCCAGTACCTTAAAATTGATCGCGAATTTGTAACGAATATCCATACCGCCGCCGGATTTAAGGTGCTTCAATGTATCTATAATGTGGCCATGAGCCTGAATAAGAAAATAATAGCCGAAGGCGTTGAAACCCAAGAGCAGATGGATAAATTGTTGGCTATGGGTATCTATCTGATTCAGGGAAATTATTTTTCAAAGCCGGTCAATATGAATGAAACCTCAATGTTGAAGGAGCATTAAGCGTTATGCCGGCATTTCATTTTTAAAGGTTTTCAGTAAATTTAAAAAAGCGGTGCCATAGTGGAACAGCTTTTGTTGGCCGACGCCATGAACCATTAACATGTCATCACTGGTTTCAGGCCGTTTTTGAATCATGTCATGCAGGCTGGCATCGCTGAAAATCATAAAAGGCGGCTTATCTTCTTCATCGGCCAGTTGTCTTCTAAGCTGTCTTAACTGCTCAAACAGGTATTGTTCTTCCTCACTGAGATTGCTGTTAATCTGCGCCCGGGAAGCGGTTTTTTTCTTGCCTGTTTTTTCTTCTCTGGGCAGCGTCAGGGAAATGGATTCCTCGCCTTTGATGAGAGGAATGGCTTTTTTATTCAGTTTAAGCACATTAAACTGTTCAACGTCCTGTTCAATATAACTCTGATGAATCAGCTGCCAGGCAAGATGCTTCCAATAATGGCTGCTTTTGTCTTTACCAATACCATAGGTGCTGAGTTGATGATGGCGGGCGCTGAGAATCTTATCTGACTGGCTGCCTCTTAATACGTCAATAGTATAATTCATGCCAAAGCTCTGCCGTAATCGATAAATGCAGGACAGTAATTTACGCGCGTCTTCCGTTGCGTCAACCGTTTGTGGCGGATTTTCGCAGACATCGCAAAAACCGCAGTCTTCCGTGCATTCTTCGCCGAAATAATTCAGTAAAATACGCCGTCTGCAACTGGACGCTTCCGCAAAGGCTATCATATGGTTCAGTTTGTTATTTTCGATACGTTGCTGCTGCTCGTTTTCATTCTGGAAAATCCACGAACGAAGCCGGCCGCTGTCTGAGGGATCGTAAAGCAGCAGGGCCTGTGCAGTTAATCCATCACGGCCTGCCCGGCCGGTTTCCTGATAATAGCCTTCAATATTTTTCGGCAAATCATAATGGACAATATAACGGACATTGGACTTATCAATTCCCATCCCGAAAGCCAGGGTTGCAACGACAATATCAATTTTATCATGGCGGAAAAGACTTTGTACTTTTCGACGCTCATCATGATCGAGCCCGGCATGATAAGCTCTGGCCTTGAAGCCAAGATCTTTGAGTTTTTCTGCGACTTTTTCAACGGTATTACGGGTGCCGCAATAAACGATGCCGGATTCATCCTGCCGTTCATCAATGAATTTTTCCAACTGGCGCATGGCGTTGGTTTTGGGGCTGACCCGGTAATAAATGTTGGGGCGGTTAAATGAGGCAATGTATTGAAAGGGATGATATTGCAGCCGGCGAATAATATCCTGACGGGTCTGTTGATCGGCTGTGGCGGTCAATGCAACCACTGGAACGGAAGGAAACTGTTGTTTGAGAATGCCAAGCGCTGCATACTCTGGCCTGAAATCATGCCCCCATTGAGAAATACAATGGGCTTCATCGATGGCAAACAACGAAATTTCGAACTCCTCCAGCCTTTCGAGGAAATTCGGCTGAATCAAACGTTCGGGTGCAATATAAAGTAAATCAAGTTCGCCGTTATGAAGCCGGGCCAGAACCGAGCGCGCTTCGGCCGAACTTAGAGACGAATTATAATAGGCAGCCTGGATGCCGAGCGTGCTTAAGCCGGCCACCTGATCCTCCATAAGGGCAATCAGGGGAGACACCACAATGGCAACGCCGGCACGAACCAGAGCCGGAACCTGATAGCAAAGCGACTTGCCGCCGCCGGTGGGCATCAGCACCAGAATGTCTTTTCCATCAATGATATCGTTGATGATTTCTTCCTGGGGGTGGCGGAAGCTGTCGTAACCGAAATAATCTTTCAGAACATCAAGTGCTTTTTGTCTGGCTGAGGGGATCTGGTCTTTTATTTCCATCAATATTCTTGTTTTTTTTTGAATGAGCTGCGGTATAATACCACTTTTGAAAAAAAATAACATAAGGATATTTATGGACTTCAACTGGAATGAAGAACAACAGGCTTTTCGCGAAATGGCCAGGGACTTTGCCAGCAACAGACTGGCGCCCATGGCCGCGGTCTGGGACGATACGGCGCATTTTCCCGTTGATGTTTTAAAAGAAGCTGCAGCATTGGGCATGGCCTCGATTGTCGTAAAAGAAGACATCGGCGGCTCAGGACTGGATCGCAAATCATCCGCTATCATTTTTGAAGAATTATCTACAGGCTGTATTTCAACATCGGCGTTTCTATCGATTCACAACATGGTCACAAGCCTGGTTGATCAATATGCTCCAGAGGCGCTTCGAATGCACTGGGGGCCAAAACTCAGCCGGATGGATGCACTGGGAAGTTATTGCCTGACGGAACCGGAAGCCGGATCGGATGCGGCGTCTCTTAAGACCCGTGCCGTACGCGAGGGAGAATATTATATCGTTAATGGTGCTAAGGCGTTTATCTCCGGCGGCGGCGTTAGCGATGTTTATCTTTGCATGGTTCGAACCGGCGATGATGATTATCGAGGCATCAGTTGCCTGCTCATTGAAAAAAACACGCCCGGCCTCAGTTTTGGCAAAGCTGAAAAGAAAATGGGTTGGAAAAACCAGCCGACTTCGATGATTTATTTTGAAAACTGCAAGGTCCCGGTCACGCATCTCATCGGCGAAGAAGGCGAGGGCTTTCGTATTGCTTTAAAAGCATTGAACGGCGGCCGGGTCAATATTGCTGCCTGTTCTCTGGGCGGTGCAAAATTCTGCTTAAGACGCGCCCAAAGGTATCTGAACGAACGGGAACAGTTTGGCGAGCCATTAAGTAAAAAGCAGGCGTTAAGATTTTATTTTTCCGACATGTTAACCCAGTTTGAATCCGCCCGTTTAATGGTTCATCGTGCCGCAGCGGCAATGGATAATCAGGACGAACATGCGCCGGTATATTGCGCGATGGCCAAACGTATGGCAACGGATGTTGCCTTTCAGATTGCCGATAAAACCATGCAGCTTCTGGGAGGCTATGGTTATCTGGCGGACTATGAAATCGAGCGGGTCTTCCGCGACCTGCGAGTGCACCAGATTCTGGAGGGCACCAACGAAATTATGCGTGAAATTATAGCGAAAGCCAGCCTCGATGAGGAATATGACATTATTTAAGGAGCAGTGATGACAAACATAGCCAGTGATTTATCAGCAGAAGGCGTTTTAAGCCTGACCCTGGACAACCCTGAAAAATTAAATGCCTTATCCACCGCCTGTCTGGAACAGTTGGACCAGCTTCTGACAACAGCAAAAAGCGATTCGCAGACCAAAGCTATTTTACTGACTGGAAAAGGAAAAGCTTTTTCGGCCGGCGCGGATATCCGCCGCCTTGCGGAATGCGATGCTCTGGCAGGTTATGAGTTTGCTCTGATGGGGCAGTCTGTGTTTCATAAACTGGAAGACATGGGTAAGCCCTCTCTGGCGGCCGTCAACGGTTATTGTTTTGGTGGCGGCTGTGAACTGGCGATGTCTGCCAGCCTGCGTATGGCATCGACCAATGCGGTTTTCGGTCAGCCTGAAATCAAACTGGGCGTGATTCCCGGATACGGCGGAACCCAGCGTCTGGCAAGGCTGATTGGTAAAGGCCGGGCCATCGATCTTTGCCTGACCGGACGCTCGATTGATGCCCAGACTGCTCTGGACTGGGGTCTGGTGACGGAAATCGCGCCCTGTGAAGACCTGCAGTTCAGAGCCATGAGCCTTTTGAAGGAACTGGCAATGATGCCGGCGGTGGCCATGGAGGCGATTTTATCAACGATTCATCATGGTTATGACCTGTCCTTGCCTGATGCCCTGCATCTTGAAGCAAGCCATTTCGCCAGAACCTGCGCTACCCAGGACAAGCAGGAAGGGGTCAGTGCTTTTCTGGAAAAAAGAAAAGCGGTTTTCACCGGAAAATAAGGGGTTTGTATGAATGAAGATCTGATTTTTTCCCGTGAGCGGCAACTGGGGCTGATAACCCTGAACCGGATCAAAGCAATGAATGCCTTGTCTTTAGACATGATTCGAGCCATGCATGAACAGCTTAAATTATGGGAGCAGGATGATAGCATTGCTGCGGTGATGATTCAGTCCGCCAGCGACAGAGCCTTTTGTGCCGGCGGCGATGTTCGCTGGCTATATGAACGGGGGCTGGCAAAAGACCCTGCCCAGCTTTGTTTTTTCGATGAAGAATATGCGCTTAATCTCTATATTGGAAATTATCCCAAACCCTATATCGCATTAATGGACGGTATTACCATGGGCGGCGGTGTCGGAGTATCGCTGCATGGCTCTCATTCTGTTGCCAGTGAAAACTTCCACTTTGCTATGCCGGAAACCGGGATTGGCTTTTTCCCCGATATCGGCGCCTCGCATTTATTATCCCGATGCCCCGGCGCTTTGGGGATGTATCTGGGGCTTAGCGGCAGGCGGCTGAATGCAGAAGCCGCGCTGTCGGCAGGGCTTATCAAATATCAGATTCAATCCGATTTAATCCCGGAAATTATTCGGGAACTTTCAACGATTCAATATGAGCATCACGCCGCTCAACAGATCAGCGACTGTCTTCAATCTTTTTGCAAAGGAAATGGGAAAGGGCAGGACATTGAATATCTTGAATTGATTAACCGCTGTTTTTCAAAGCCTGATTTAAGGTCAATTTTTTCTGCCTTGGAAAACGAGAATACTCCCTTTGCAGACCAGTTATTGTCTGATCTTCATCAAAAAGCTCCTTTAAGTCTTGCCGTGACCTTTGAACAAATCCATAAAGCCCAAGGATTATCCTTGGCTGAATGTTTAAATATGGATTCGATTCTGGTCCGCCATTTTATGGCTGAACATGATTTTTATGAAGGGGTTCGAGCCTTACTGGTGGATAAGGACAGACATCCGCAGTGGAAGCCTGCCTGTTTTGAGGATATCTTTGAAAGGGATATTGAGCAGTATTTTAAGCCGCTTGATTAGGGCGTGTCCTCATTTTGATTATTTTTTTCAAACATTTTTGATTAACATAACACTTATTCAGCCTTATATTTGTACACTTTACTGTCATCCCCGCGCAGGCGGGGATCTATCTATCAAACAAGGTGATGTGCCAACTTGAGGAATGGTTCCCCGCCTGCGCGGGGATGACACGATGTGATTAAGATTAAAACTCAAATTGAGGACGCGCCCTTAGGGTCACTGCCATTAAGTTAAGACCATTTTCTTCGCCTACGTCCCGAGGCTTCAACTCTGGACTGGGCGTACCGGTTTTATGATCAACGCTTTTTCAACCAGTTAATCAAGCGCTCGGGGAGCATGGGTTCAGCAATAAACCAACCCTGAGCCTTGTCACAACCCAGTTGGTTAAGAACATCCAGTTGCTGTTTATCTTCAATACCGTCTGCAATGGTTTTAAAACCAGTTTCTTTGGATATTTTGACGATGTTCTCGATGATCTCGCGGTTTGAGCTATTTTTCCCGATATCATGCAGCAACGTTTTATCCAGCTTGATGCAGAAAAAGGGGAAGGTTTTAATATAATCGATTGATGGAAAAGCCATCAAAAAGCGATCGATGCAGCAATGCACCCCAATTTCAGCCAGTTTCACCAGCTGCTTTAATGCCATATCCGGCTGCTCAAAAAGAATATCTTCTTTAAATTCCAGTACCAGATCGTTTGCATTCAGGCAGGCATGATTTAAAGATTGTTGTACCACCTGAGCCAGATGTTCATCCAGCAACTGATGTGCGGTAATGTTGACGTGTACGTGAAAATTTTTATTATACATTCGTTGAATGCGTTTGGCATCGATGCAGGCATGCTGGATAATCCATCGTTCCACTTCGAGAAGCTGGCCGCTTTCCTCCGCCAGCTGGAGAATCTTTTCTGGCTTTATCTGTTTGGTATACTCACTGTCCCAACGCAGCAGAGCCTCTGCTGCAATCACTTTTCCGGATGGAATATCAAGGATTGGCTGATAGTTCAGACTGAACTGATTTTTATTGATAGCCTTGTTAACCTGCGGACGAAGGCGAATTTCTGCATGGTTGTCGGCGCTCATATTTGAATCGTAGACGGCTATGTGTGAAGCTCTTTTTTTTGCTTGATACATCGCCTTATCCGCTTTTTTCAGTAAATCTAAAGCGGATTTGCCATGATCAGGAAACATGGCAATGCCTATGCTGGCTGAAATGTGAACCTTGTTTTTATCGATGATGATCGGTTTTTTTAAGGCCATAAGACATTTTTCAGCGACTTTTTCTGCATTTTTTGCTTCTTTAACGTTATTAATAATGATAATAAATTCATCGCCGCCTTTTCTTGCGACAAAATCAAGGCTTCTGACGCAACTGACAAGAATTTTAGACACATTCTTTAAGATAATATCTCCAACATGATGACCATAGAGATCGTTGACCGGTTTGAATCTGTCCAGATCAATAAACAATACGGCCAATTTTTCATGAAGCTCTTTTGATGCCATGATGCATTGTTCAAGCCGGTAGCGTCCTGACTGGTTGTTGGGAAGATTGGTCATCTGATCGTGGTCTGCCTGATGCTTAAGCATGGCGTACTCGTTTTTTTCGCGCGTGATATCTTCCATGACCACCATATAATGGGTGGTTGTACCGAATTTATTTTTAAGGGGGGAAACAATTAATGAAACCCAAAACGGATGGCCATATTTATTGGCGGCCATCAAATCGCCTTGCCATTCATGACCGCTGGCCAGACTTTTCCAGATGTCATGATAATCATTGCTGTTCAGTGCCAGTAAAATTGAAATATTTTTATTTTTTAGCTCTGGCCTGGTATAGGATGTCAGTTGCTCCATTTGTTTTGAACTGTAAACGATTTGACCGAATTTATCGGTGATCAATATGGCAATAGGCAACTGTTCAAAGGCGCTGGCAAGCTGCTGAATTTCCGCTTCGCGATGTTTTCTTTTTGTGATATCCTGGGCAGTGGTTATAAAGAGTTTCTGTAAACCAATTTCTGCAATGCTTATCCTCACTTCAACCGGAAAACTTGAGCCATCTTTTCGATGATATCGACCCTCAAGCGTTTTCGGCTCTGCTGACATTGACAGCCAGATGTGTTGAAGAATATCCGGTGATAATGAGGTTTGCAGATCAAAGATGCTCAGATGTTTAAGTTCATCATGACTGTAGCCAAGTTGAATACAGGCCATTGAATTGGTTTGGATAATTTTACCCTGCACATCGTGGATAATGACGGCGTCAGCAAAGGCATCGATAATTTGAATGTATTTTTCCTGGTTTTTTTCCGAGAGCTGGAGTTTGTCAATTAACGAGGTGATATCCTGTTTGATAATGACGTGATTCACCAGTTTTCCCGTACTGTCCATCACCGGGATGACAATAGATTCGGCCACCCATTTTTCGCCGTTTTTCTTTCGCGAACTGAGTTGTCCATGCCATATCTTGCCATGCATGGTTTTTTTCTTTATTTCAGCCAGCAAAAGAGCGCTGATATTGTCGGGATAGGTCCAGGTATTAAACGGTTTTCCCAGACATTCATCGATGCTGAAACCTGTGATTTGATGAAAAGCAGGGTTTGCGTACTGCAGGTTAAAATGTTCATCGAATACTTCAACCACCTGCCGTGAATGTTCAAGAACGGTATTCAGCAGCATGCGTTGCCGGTTTTGACTGTGAATATTGAGATAGAGTTCCAGTAGATAGAAAAACCGATAGAGAAAATCACGGCTTTCATGAATGAATTTCTGCATCTTGCTCATCCAGATGCTTGCGCCATAGAACCCGTCCTGCTCTATTTTAAAGAATATATTCAACTGTTCTTTTTCTGATCCCGCTTGAGAAACGGGTTGCTCACTGTTGATAACAATATGTTCGGTTTCGTGAATGCCGGGGTCGTTAAGCACTGAAAGCGAGGTGATATCGCAGGGTTCGGCCTGATTACTGATAATCACCTGGGTTTTGTTCCGTTCCCTTTTCCATAAACAGATTTTCTCTGAAAACAACAGCGGAAGAGATAACAGTAACCGGACAGCCTCGCTCAACAACTCATTGCTGCTATGGTTTTTATTCATCAATGCCAACAATTGGTCAATTATTTTTTGTTCAACAAGTATTTTGTTTAAGACCTTATCGCCGCTGTTGACAATGTATTGCTCCAATATTTCAGGGTTGTTGGGCTTTTTCTGAATCATAGTTATTTCATAAGGGTACATATAACTTTAACTATAGACTAAAATAGAGCAAACTTTGCACATATGGGCGTTTATTCTGTTAGCTATCGATGGTTCTATTGCTTGTTAATAATGAAGTTATCGAATAAAATATCCTCTTTTTTCCGCGACCATTTCATATATGTCAGATTTTTATCAGGATTTTCGCCGCAGGCGAACCTTTGCCATTATCTCGCATCCCGATGCAGGTAAAACCACGGTTACCGAAAAACTGCTGTTGTTCGGCGGTGCGATTCAGCTTGCCGGCAGCGTCAAAGGCAGAAAGGCCGATCGCCATGCTACCTCGGACTGGATGGCAATGGAAAAGGAGCGGGGAATTTCCGTCACGACATCGGTGATGCAGTTTGTTCATAATGATCATGTCATGAACCTTCTTGATACGCCGGGGCATGAAGACTTTTCTGAGGATACCTACCGTACCCTGACTGCGGTAGATTCTGCGCTCATGGTCATTGATGTCGCTAAAGGGGTTGAAGAGCGAACGGTCAAACTGATGGAAGTCTGCCGTTTGCGCGATACGCCTATCATGACCTTTATCAACAAACTTGACCGTGAAGGGCGAGAGCCGATAGAGCTGCTGGATGAGGTGGAAGAAGTGCTTAAAATCCAATGTGCGCCGGTGACCTGGCCTGTGGGGATGGGAAAGCGCTTCAAAGGGATTTATCATCTTTACGAAGACGCTGTTTATCTTTATCAGGCAGGGAAAAACGCTGAAAAACAAGAGGCGGTTAGAATTCAGGGACTGAACAGTCCTGAGCTTGATGAAGTGCTTGGCTCTATGGCTGCGGAATTAAGGGATGAAATTGATTTGGTGAAAGGCGCCTCGCATAGTTTTGATCTTGATGCCTATCTTGAAGGCCGCTTAACGCCGGTCTACTTTGGTTCAGCAATCAATAACTTTGGAATTAAAGAGCTTTTAGACGACTTTGCCAAAAACGCTCCAGCGCCAAGAGCACGGGAAGCCGAACAACGTCTGGTTCATCCTGAAGAGAAAGAATTCAGTGGTTTTGTTTTTAAAATTCAGGCCAATATGGATCCGAAACACCGGGACAGAATCGCTTTTTTACGTGTTTGTTCGGGAGAGTTCACTAAAGGGATGAAGCTTCGTCATTTGAGAATTGCTAAAGACGTGCAAATATCTAATGCCCTGACTTTCATGGCCGGCGATCGATCTCATGCTGAAAAAGCTTTGCCCGGAGATATCATTGGCCTGCATAACCACGGTACCATTCGTATTGGCGATACTTTTACGCAGGGCGAGCTGTTAAAATTTACCGGCATCCCTAATTTTGCTCCAGAGCTTTACCGTCTGGTTCGTTTGCGCGATCCATTGAAAAGTAAGGCACTGTTAAAAGGCCTGATTGAATTGTCGGAAGAGGGCGCCACCCAGATTTTCAGGCCATTAAACCGTAACGACCTCATTTTAGGCGCTGTCGGCGTTCTGCAGTTTGATGTGGTGGCCCATCGTCTGAAAGAAGAATATAAAGTGGATTGTATCTACGAAGCGGTCAATATTAATTGCGCTCGATGGGTGTATTCTGACGATGAAAAAGCAATGGAAGAGTTCCGCCGAAAAGCTCATGATTACCTCGCGCTGGATGGTTCGGATTCGTTGATATATCTTGCGCCCACCCGGGTTAATTTAACCATGGCTCAGGAACGTTATCCAAAGATTCATTTCTCTGCTACAAGAGAACATTAGCGGCTGCTGACATTTCATTTTCACTTTGCAATATGAAATGTCAGCAGACTCTGTTTTTTCAAACCTACTTCATACCGCCTGCTGGCACAGCGTACAATATCGATCATTAAAAAGGCATGATGAATTAAAATTGGTTAATACTTCCTTAAGCTTAATGTGATTAAATGTGTCATTGCGTTAAGTTTTGGAGCGGGTATGGAAAAGGTTAATATCTCTCAAGTTATATTTTTAGGCGATAGTTTATCCGATAGAAAAACATTGTATATCCGAGAATTACTTGGATTAATCAGCATGGCCTTGCTGTCGGGTTTAAAAGGTAAATCTCCGGACGGCCGTTTTACAAATGGTCTTGTCTGGACAGATCATTTTAGTGCGCAATTAGCCAATAAAAATATCATCAAAGAATTTGCTGCACATTATTCGCCAAACTTAACACCAGCCCAGCTCTCTGCTGATCTTGCCGATGAATTTATTACCCGAAGCCGGAGCCGCGCGCAATTGCAATATGATTTGAATGATAATCTGAAGGTCAAGTATAAAGATAAAATCATCGTGCGAAGTTATACCGAAGGCGGACTAAGCTCGCATAGTTACCGTTGGCATTTATCTACGAGTCCGCAACGATTTTTCAGCCGTATGATACTCTCGACGCTCGAAGAGAAGAGAAAACTGTTGCTTAAAGATGATAAAAAGTCCGGGGTATCTGACAAGGCTAAAGAAGAAAGTTTAATTGTCGAATGGTCAGGCGCTAACGATTTAATAACCTTGAACGCAAAGCCCAGCATCAAAGAAGCTGATCTGGCAGTGAAGGATAGAATAAAAAACGTTGAAAAGCTGGCCAGTCATGGTTATAAGAATTTTGTATTGATTAATTTGCCTGATCTGTCGTTGACGCCGCGTTTTCATTCAGCAAAATATAACGATAAAGATCGCGAGAATGCGCACAAGGTGTGTAAATATTTTAATCAACAGTTACAAAGCCAGGTTGCCAGCCTGCAGAAGAAATACCCACAAATTAATGTCAGGGTCTTTGACACTGATAAACTGGTTGAGCATGCCTACACGCATCCTGGTGAATATGGCTTTGATCCTGAAAAGCAACATCGCTCGGTCACAGAAGATAATAAAGATAATGGGCCGAAAGGCGGCGCTCATGGTTATATGTTTTGGGATGATGTTCATCCCAGCGCAGATTTACATGCGATTATGGCGGATAAATTTTATCGGTTTTTTGAAAAATCATTTGAACATTCTGTTGACCCGGCAAGCTCTCAGGTTTTGCCGGGCAGAGGGCGATTATAGCTTTTCAAGACCTTTTATAATCGATTCCGTCATTGCTTTTGCATCATCAAAAAGCATGTAGGTGTTGTCCTGATAAAACAGGGGATTATCAACGCCTGCATACCCGGGAGAGAGGCCTCGTTTAACGAAAAGGACGTTTTTAGCCTTTTCGACATCGAGAACCGGCATGCCGTAAATCGGTGAACTGGGATCATTTCTGGCCGCAGGGTTGGTGATGTCGTTGGCGCCGATAACAAAGGCGACATCGCATTCGCTGAAATCACGGTTAATTTCAGATTGCTCAAACACCTTATCATAAGAAATATTAGCCTCAGCCAGGAGGACATTCATATGTCCGGGCATACGGCCTGCAACGGGATGGATGGCAAATCGTACATGAATTCCACGTTCTTCAAGCAAATCAGTCAATTCTTTAATTGCATGCTGGGCGTGGGAAACGGCCATGCCGTAGCCGGGGACAATGATGACCTCTTTCGCATTTGACAACATAAAAGCCGCGTCATCTCCGTTCGCCTGATTGACTTTACGATCTTCATCAATTTGACCGCTTATCTCAGCGACGGATGAAGCCATGCCTCCAAAAATCACATTCATCAATGAACGGTTCATCCCGACGCACATGATATAACTCAAAATCGCACCGCTTGCGCCAACCAGTGCACCCGTGATAACCAAAAGATGATTGCTTAAGGTGAAGCCAATACCGGCAGCAGCCCATCCGGAATAGGAGTTGAGCATGGAAATCACAACAGGCATGTCAGCACCGCCGATAGGAATAATCAAAAGCAGGCCAATCAGCAGCGACAACAGCGTCAACAGGTTAAAATATGCAAATTGTTGCTGAAAGACAAATGCAAGCATCAGAACAATGATCAAGGCCGCCATCAGGCCATTAAACAGTGCCTGGCTTTTAAAGCGGATGGGTTTTCCCGACATCAGCCCCTGAAGCTTTAAGAAGGCGATGACCGAGCCGGAAAAGGTAATAGCGCCAATGATGAGTCCAAGACTCATTTCAACGGCACTTGTTTTTTGAATAGCACCGGGCAGGCCAATATGGAACGATTCCGGTGAAATACAGGCACAATAAGCAACCAGTACGGCAGCAAGCCCTACCAGTGAATGGAATCCTGCCATGAGCTGCGGAACAGCCGTCATGTTGATGCGAAGGGCAATGAGCGTTCCGATAATACCGCCGGCAGCAATCAACAGTATAAGCAGCCATTCATTAGCAATGCCCGGCATGATTAATGTGGCGGCGACAGCGACAAACATGCCTGCAATACCCAGACGATTGCCATTGACGGCCGTTACAGGACTTGCCAGACCTTTCAGCGCCAGAATGAAGCAGACGGCGGAAAACAGATAGAGAAATGAAACCATGATAGCCATGCTGATGTCCTCTTATTTTTTATACATTTTTAACATGCGGCGAGTGACAACAAATCCGCCGAAAATATTGATGGCTGTAATAAATACTGCCAGTCCGCCAATCCAGGTCAATGAACCCCCGACACCTTGTCCGGCAGCAATCAGCGCGCCGAGGATGATAATACTGGAAATTGCATTGGTCACAGACATCAGCGGCGTATGCAGTGCCGGCGTGACTTTCCAGACCACGTAATAACCGACAAAGCAGGCCAGTACGAAGATGGTCAGGATGGCAATGTATGGATTGGCGAGTGTATTAAGGCTATTCATTATGCATTCTCCCTTGCCGGTTGATAGGGTAAGGTTTTACCTTGGTGACAGATAAGCGAGTGCTGGATAATCTGATCATCAGGACTCAATACCAAGGTGCCTTCTTTGGTTATCAGTTTAAGAATTTCGGTGAGGTTATTGGAATAAAGCTCACTGGCTGTTGCGGCAATCCGGCTGGCGAGCAGGCTGTTGCCGATAATGGTGATGCCTTGATAATCAATCACCATGTTATCCTCGCTCAGTTCGCAGTTGCCGCCTTTGGCGCTGGCCATGTCAACGATGACCGAGCCGGGCTTCATTAATTCAACGGTTTCTTTGTGGAGCAGCACCGGTGCCTTTCTACCGGGAATCAGTGCAGTGGTGATGATAATATCAGAAAGGCCTGCATATTGATCAATAAGAAGGCTTTGTTTCCGCTGGTATTCTGCACTGGTTTCTTTGGCATAGCCAGAGGCGGTTTCTGCATCTTCTTCGTCCGCGACTTCAATAAACTCTGCGCCGAGACTCTCGACCTGTTCTTTCGCTGCCTTTCTGACATCAAAGGCATAAACTACGGCCCCCATCCGTTTTGCGGTAGCAATAGCCTGCAGGCCGGCGACTCCGGCACCCAGGATTAAGACTTTTGCCGGATGAATCATTCCGGCGGCAGTCATCATCATCGGCAGGGCGCGCTGATAGTATCCGCAGGCTTCGATAACAGCCCGATAACCTGCAAGGCTTGCCTGAGACGAGAGGCTGTCCATGGCCTGCGCCCGGCTGATTCTGGGGATGGCGTTCATTGAAATCAGGCTTATTTCAGACTCAAGCGCCGTTTCAATTTGTTTGCTGTCATCCATAAGGTCAAAACCGGCAATCACCAGCGCCTCTTTATGAAGCAGTTTGAGATCCCTTGTGGATGGCGCACTGACCGCCAGTAAAATATCTGCCTGATTTAAAATATTCTTTTTCGTTTTAAGCAATTCGACACCAACATTTTGGTAGTCTTCATCGGAAAAGCCTGCTTTTTCACCTGCATGTCGTTCAAGAATAACTTTAAAACCCTGGTCAATATATTTTTTAGCATTGGCCGGAGTGATAGCGACACGCTGCTCATCCTTTGCTTCCATAAGCGCCGCGATAATCATGGTTTCGTCCTCGTTATAAACCATTACCAATGTTCATTCTAATTTGAAATCTGAATTGAATTCAAGTACATTGCCGCCTTTACAATTCCAACCTATAGCTTGAATGGATATTTTTCTATTTGCAGCCGGGCTGCACTATGCTTTCGGCCAGCAGCCATTATTACCGGTATTTGTTCTGGCTGAATGGTATTTTTCCCAAAAAAAGAAGGGGCTGTTGCTGTTTTTTCTGGGAATTTTTTACGCGCTGATACATCAGTTGTTTTTTATTCATTCCTTACCGGTAAATCAAGAGGTTATCCCTTCGGTTCTGGTCTCAGGGAAGGTTGACAGCGTTGTCCGTCAGGATGTGCATAAAGCCAGATTTTATTTTCGTTTGACTGAATTTGATCATCAAAAAAATCATTCACTGTTGTATTTGTCATGGTATAAAAATGCTCCACAACTTTTTAATGGCCAGCAGCTTGTATTGAAAATAAAGTTGAAGAAAGCCAGGAATTATCAAAATCCGGGGCGATTTGATTTTAAAGCTTTTCTTTTGGCACATCATGTTGAATGGACTGGCTATGTGAAACAGGATTTGAGCTCGGTTTCAAACCCCATCCCTTCAAAACATTTGCGATCATTTCTGGCCAGGAAAATCGAAGCGAAGATGGATGATTCTGGCGACGCCGGTTTGATTAAAGCGCTGGCTCTGGGCTTGTCAAACGGGTTGGACGCCTCAAGCTGGGATTTATTCAAACGAACGGGAACGGTTCATCTGATGGTAATTTCCGGCGCTCATGTCGGTTTGGTCGCACTGATTTTTTTTCATCTATTCAAATGGCTTTGGACATGCTCAGCCCGGCTCTGCCGGCGCATCCCGGCACAAACAGCCGGAGCCATCGGCTCATTGGCGGCGGCAACAGCTTATGCATTTCTGTCCGGTTTTGGCCTGCCGGTGCAGAGAGCCTTGGTCTTCTGTTTCTTTTTTGTCTTACAATATTTTGGAAAAAGGGCATACAGCTCCTGGCAAATCTGGCGATACGCATTGTTGCTGGTTTTGTTGATGGAACCCCACGCTTTGTTACTTCCTGGATTTTATTTATCATTTCTGGCTGTCGCCGCAATCCTTGCCGTTCACCAGCGGTGGCCGGGACGGGGGGTATCATCCGTGATGAAAATTCAGGCTGCCTGTTTAATCGCGCTCAGTCCTTTAAGTCTCTACTGGTTTTCATACAGTTCCTTAAATGGTTTTCTGGCTAATCTTCTGGCCGTTCCCTTTGTGGGCATGCTGTTGCTTCCTTTAGCTATTATTGCGGTTCTCCTTTCAGTTTTTCAGGGTTTTGACCTATATTATTCCTGGCTGAGTCTGTTGATTCACTATTTTATTACGTTCCTAAAAACCGTTGACCATTTACAGTTTATTAACCTGAGCGTTCATTTAGCCCATTTGAATTTGCTTTTGCTTTTGGGATGTCTTTTTTTCCTGCTTTATTTTCTTCCTTTTCGTCCCTTTTCAGGGGTTATTTTATTATTGACACTTCTGCTCTTTTTTCCTCCTGTTGACAAGGTTCCCGAGGGGCAGGTAAAAATTGATGTGCTGGATGTCGGGCAGGGGCTTTCCGTCGCTGTCAGGACGGCCGGTCATGTTTTGATATATGATACGGGCGATAAGTTTTTCCAGGGTTCCGATATGGGTAAAATGGTCATATTGCCCTATTTAGAGCAAATGGGGGTTCGAAAGATAGACCGCATTGTTATCAGCCATCCAGACAGAGATCACCAAGGTGGATTGAGGAGTATCAAACAAGGCATAAGGACCGGGCAGATTTTTATTAATGATAAACGTTTTTTAAAACAGGCTCGCTCCTGCCATCAGGAATCCAGATGGACCTGGGATGGTATAGATTTTCGGTTTTTTCCTATACAAAAGCGCTTTAAGGAAAAAAATAACCGATCCTGTATTTTGCAGATCAGCAATGGCGTTTACCGGATGTTGCTGACAGGGGATATTGAAGTCAGGGCGGAAGACTATCTGGTAAAACGTTATGCACAGGCATTACAGTCAGATATTCTGCTGGTACCGCATCATGGCAGCAAAACTTCATCATCGCTATCCTTTTTGAAGGCCGTTCAGCCAAAATATGCCATATCTTCGTCAGGCTTTGATAATCGCTTCCATTTTCCGCACGCCATGATTTTAAATCGATATCGACAGTTGGACATTCCCTTTTGGACGAGTGAACAAAACGGGATGATTCGTGTCGTTATGGGGAAGCGTTTGACAGTCAATTCAATACCAACAGAACACTGGAACGATATCAGCAGATTTTTTCATAAATCAACGATAAAAGCTTGCTTTTATAAAAAACTGCCGTTATCCTAACCCATCTTTTACGGAGAGATGGCCGAGCGGTCGAAGGCGCACGCCTGGAAAGTGTGTATACGGCAACGTATCGAGGGTTCGAATCCCTCTCTCTCCGCCAAGATTTCAATCGAAGAAAAAATCCCATTACCCGTCAAAACCAGCTGAAAAGCTTCAATCCTTTAGGGATTTGAACCCGATAGAGGGTTTGAAAAAATGCGAAGCGAAGAGCGCGCAGCGCGGCGAAGCATTTTTGGCCTGCGAAGCAGACCCCGAAGGGGTTAGGAAGGAGCGAAAGCGACGCCCGAATCAATCCCTCTCTCTCCGCCAAGATTTCAATCGAAGAAAAAATCCCATTACCCGTCAAAGCCAGCTGAAAAGCTTCAATCCTTTAGGGATTTGAACCCGATAGAGGGTTTGAAAAAATGCGAAGCGAAGAGCGCGCAGCGCGGCGAAGCATTTTTGGCCTGCGAAGCAGACCCCGAAGGGGTTAGGAAGGAGCGAAAGCGACGCCCGAATCAATCCCTTTCTCTCCGCCAAGATTTCAATCGAAGAAAAAATCCCATTACCCGTCAAAGCCAGCTGAAAAGCTTCAATCTTTTAGGGATTTGAACCCGAGGCCAAATCTGTTGACATTTTACCTACCGCCTACTTGCCGCGGCTTGTCCGCGGCAAGTAGGCGGTAGGGGATATGTCAACAGACCCTAATCGAAGAAAAAATCTTACGCCTTAATTGCAATTATCCGCTACAATTAACAGTGTATTAATTTAAATTTGAGTGTTTCGATGAAGAAAAATTACTTATTGCTTACAGCAATGTTGATCCCTTTTAAACTGTTCGCACTGGACTGTTATTTTGCTGTGATAAAAAACAGCTGCTGGGAAAATTATGAAGTCGTTGTTGATATTTTAAAACCGGATGATAAAACCAGCGTGATGTTTTCAATTAAAGTCCCGAGAGATCAAAAATGGGCGAGGGTGAAGAGAGAATGTAGCCCTGGAGAGCGTTTTTATTCTCGCGGTCAGTTTTTTCCTGTGTTCTGGGATAGTGAAAAAGGTAAATATTACTACGCTAAAAATTACTGGGCATTACCCAAAGATATTAAAGAAGGCACTGCTGCATGGAACATTCCAGTCTGTTTCCCTGATGCATTTTCAGGAGCGCCCTTGCCGCCGGATGCCAAGGGAAACTGTAAATGCGATACTAAACAGATTCCACCGCTGGAGTTAAAAAAATAGATAGGATAAGATGTTCTTTTTTCATGAATAGAACGATCCATGCAGAATTTAAGACAGAAAATTGCTCAATTATTGATTGTAGGCTTCCAGGGCGAGTCATTAGCCTCGGCTCCTGAATTAATAAAATGTATCGACAGGGACGGTCTTGGCGGTGTGATTTTATTTGATAAAGATTTATCAAAAGGGCATGACAAAAAAAACTTAACCGGTTTAAGCCAAATCAAACAGCTGAATCAATCGCTTCATCAGGCGGCCAGAGCATCTGATGCGATGGCAGGAATGCCTTTATTAATTTCAGTTGATTTTGAAGGCGGCGTGGTGGATCGTTTCTCAAATGTTCCCGGCAGTCATCAAAGCCTTTCGCCTCTGAAACAGGCCGGCCTGTCAGACCTGGAATTTATTCATGAGCAAATGACGATGGCCGAGCAGATGAAATTTCTGGGATTTAACTTAAATTTTGCACCGGTACTTGATTTGGCATTAAATCAGCAAGCCGGCATTCTGGGACGTCTTGAGCGCTGCTATAGTGATAATCCCGAGCGAGTGGCGCAATGTGCTGCGATGATGGTGAAGACTTACAGAAAATATGGGCTTTTGACCTGTGGCAAACACTTTCCCGGTCATGGCAGTGCCGAAGGCGACAGTCATCTTGGCTTTGTTGATGTGAGTAATACGTTCGATCCGGCAGAGCTTTTGCCCTACGAAATGCTGATAAGACAGCAAAAAATTCCCGAAATGATCATGACAGCCCATGTCATCAACCGAAAACTTGATCCGCTTGGCATACCGGCAACGCTCTCAAAACCCATACTCACCGGATTGCTTCGCCGCCGTTTGGGTTATCAGGGCGTGATTGTCAGTGATGATATGCAGATGAAAGCCATCGCCGATCATTTTTCGCTCGATGAAGCACTGGCTCAAAGTTTAAATGCAGGTACAGATATGTTTATCTTCGGCAACCAGCTCGGACAGCACGAACCGCAGGAATTGATCGATCGGATTGAAGCGCTGGTCAGGAAAAATAAGGTTGATGAATCGTTGATTGAGCAGGCCTGGGAACGGGTGATGAAGCTTAAAACATTGACAACAACTCTGGTTTGATGAGAGCAGTACGGTAATGCACCGTTATCAATAATGCGTAGGCGATAGGGTATCGTTGGGTCAAAATGACCTAAGCTACTCACTATTAAATGACTACCATGCGTATTGTGTGGATCCCGCGCATAAAGCCTGAGCGATCCACACGAATTTATTCATATACGTGTTGCTCCAACTGCGCTTCTATCACCATTGAAGCCAATGTATTGATCGCATTAACC
>FYBJ01001765.1_pt1 | contig 21919 bp, 20 predicted proteins | sample 1134611 | NCBI WGS metagenome assembly FYBJ01 (sample SAMEA104116008, study PRJEB20421) | marine metagenome | isolation source: marine | reverse complement strand
CGCGCGAGACGGACGCCGCTCTCACGTCTTGTGTCAAGAGCAAGCTCACCAGGATCGTCTCGGGCGGGACCTCGACAGGCAAGACGGTCGCGGCGCGGAAGATCCTCTCCCTCATCCCGGATGAAGAGCGGATCGTGACCATCGAGGAGGCGGCCGAGCTGCGGCCCGGACAGCCGAACGCGGTGACGCTGATCTCCGATCGGGAAAGCGACACGCGCGGCGCCGACCAGCTCCTGACCTCGACCCTGCGGATGCGGCCCGACCGCATCGTGCTCGGTGAGGTTCGCGGCAAGGAAGCGATGACCTTCCTCGAGGCGATCAACACCGGCCATGGCGGCTCGCTCACCACGCTCCATGCGGAAACCCCCCAGCTCGCCGTGCGACGGCTTGCCATCGCCGCGCTGAAGACCGATTTGCCCCTGACCTACGCCGACATGATCCGCTACATCGAAGGCTCGATCGACGTCATCATCCAGGCCGGTCGCCACCAGGGCGCGCGCGGCATCACCGAATTCTACCTGCCCGGCCAGACGGAAGATCCGCGGCAGTGACTCTCAAAGGAAACCCCATGCGCCTTTCCAACATTGTCCTTTTTGTCGTTCTTGGTGCCGGTCCGGCGTTGGCCGAGGGCGCGCCCGACGTGTCGACCGACCTCACGGTCGACATGGCGCCGCAGCAGTACCGGATCTGCAACGACCGACCTGTGCGCCCCGCCTGGGTGGATGAACTGCATCCGCGCGAGGCTTACAAGGCGGTGACGATGATGGATCTCTACGAGTTACGGGCTTGGGAGCGGATCGCAGAAACTGGAGACTGTTCCTGCGAGGTACGTTTCCCGGAATGGGATGGCGCTGACAAAGAGTACCAAGAACGGTTCGATGCACTGCCACAACCAGATCACACCGCACTACGGCTTGAATGGGTCGATACACGCAAGTCGCTGGAAGTCAGCGTACGACAGATCTGCGAAGGCCAAGGTAACTGGTAATGGGTGTCGTCAGCTGGATGGTCGGAACGGCGGACGCCTTCCTCGCCGATGCCGCGGAGTCCCAGTTCGGGGCGGTCGCAGGCAATATCGGTGCGATCGTCCTGCTGATGGTCACCCTGTCTGCCATCGGGCTCTTCATCAACATGGCCTTCCAGTATCGCAGCATGGATGGCGCGAGCTTCTTCTGGTACCTCATGAAGCTGATGCTGGTCGGGCTCTTCGCCTTCAACTGGGTCCAGTTCAATGCGGTCGCCAATGCGGTGATCGGCGGATTGGACTATGTTGCTGGCGCACTGATCTCGTCCGTGGGGGGCGGTGGGGCAGGGGCCACCTACTTTGCTTCCGAATTTGACTTCCTGATCGAGAAGTTCAGCCAATATCTGAACGCCATAGGCAGCAACCTGAACTGGATGACCGGCGCGATCCTCGGTGGGATCGGCCTCGTGCTCCTGAGCCTCCTCGGCTTCATGACCGGCATCGTTCTGATATTCGCGAAGATGATGCTGACCCTCATGCTCGGCCTCGCCCCGGTGATGATCGCGCTCTCGCTCTTCGAGGCGACGAAGGATTTCTTCCACCGCTGGGTCTCGACCACCGTCAGCTATGCCTTCTACCCCGTCGTCATCGCCGCCATGTTCTCAACCGTGGTCGGCATGGCCAACGCGCTCCTGGCCCAACTCGGCGATCCGGGCTCCGCGACCAATATCGGCTCGCTCATTCCGTTCTTCGTGATGGTGTTCCTGGCAAAGGGCTTCGTTGCCGCGACGCCGCTCATAGTGCGCGGGCTGTCGGGGAATTTCATGGTGGTGGCAGGGCCAAATGTGTTTGGTGGAGCGGCTGCAGTTGTTCGAGGAGCTGTCAATACGCCCGGCGTTCGGGGACGCGCGAAGATCGGTGCCTTAACAGCAGGCGAAGCAATCGGGCGGTCAACGGTGGAATTTGTTTCCAACATTCGATCTATTCCAAATAAACCCAGCGAGCGAATTACCAGAATTGCGGAGCGCGTGCGCAGGCTTCGATTCTAGGTATTCACGCCAATCGCGAAACGCGAATAGCTGAAATTGCCAGAAAGAAGGCTCAGATCGGATCTCTTGATTTTTTGGGGCGGTTGACGAATTAGTTTCGCTTGTACCCGTCAACTATTGGTTACTTTCTCCATGATGGATTTCGTTCGATGTCCAAGTGGGCCCGAGCAATATCGGTCAACGTTGTGATTTTGTAATTCTGCTCCGATCCCAATACTAACTCAATGTTAAGGCCGGCTTCGAGAGCAACTGCAACGTCATCGGCGCCTGTGCCATTGTGCGATCTGTGTGCCTCTAGTATCAGTTCAAATCGAAAACCCTGTGGCGTCTGCGCTCGCCAAAGGCCATCCCGGGATATGGGATACTTCGCTACGGATTCTTCAATTCTCCACAGCGCGTCGACTACTGGTAGGGCCGCAAATGCGCCGTCACACTTGTTCAGTATCGACATGACATTTTGAATTATCTCAACCGTGACAAATGGTCGAGCTGCGTCGTGAATAAGTACCCGATCTGGACGCTGGTCGACTAGTGCCTCCAGTCCGTTACGCACTGATTGGGCGCGAGTTCCTCCTCCTTCAACCGCTGGAAGTATTCGTCCATGATCTACGCCAGCCAACGCTTTGGCATATAGATCATGATCAGCTGGATGGATCACCGGTACGATCCAACGCACCTCTTCGACCAAAAGAAATGCCTCCATAGCCAGGCGAATCGGGGTCGTGTCATGCAACGGATAATATTGTTTTGGAACTGCACTTCCGAACCGGAGCCCACGACCGGCAGCGACAATGATCACGGCTACGGTCATGACACTTTCTGATAGCGAGGTGATTGGATGGACTGACGTGAGTATACCGTCGAAAAAAATAATTCGGAATCAGGTGTCATTGGACGGGATAAATTGCTTGGAATAGAAGCGCCCAGCGATCTCGCGCATTCGTCCTGTTCGAAATAGATCCGGCATGTTCCATTCAGGTTCGTCGCCAGCAAAAAGATCAAGAAATGCGATTGCCAACGAGGAGTCTTCATGCACGTTTTCGCGAAAGCTCCACCATGTTCGGGTTTCGTTGAGGGCATCGCTGGGATGTTGTTCGAAATGATAGTCCGCCTCAAGCACTAGGCCACGAACATTGAGGCAGAAGACAACATATAGATAGCCCTCAGGCCAAAAATACGCTGGATTGGACTCGTCGGCTCCCTCAGGACGATATGTGACGATGACGGGCTTGTTTCTAATTAGGGTCCGTAGCATCAGCCCCGCCGCAAACCCAACATAAGCGGGTTTGTCATCGTTGCGGGTTGGCTTTTGGGCTTCAAACGCCTTCAGCCAGTCTGCAAAAACCTGTGCCAGTGAACTCCTGTCCACTCTAAATGCGTTCCCAGTTTGCTCCTCGGTTTCTCGTACTTGATTCTCGAACACATCCACAAACCAACGCAAACGCTGTGCTGACTTTCTCATTGGCTGCTGACTGGCATTCGATTCCGGCAGGTTCACCTCAAAGCTCCTATAGGTGTGCTGACGTTTCCGTGAGGAACCGTGCCAATTTGGCGGAATCCGAAAAGAGTTCTGTCACGTCAACGTTTAAGGCGTTAACCAAAGCCTGCGAGAGGTCGAGTAACTTTTCCTCTTCCGCTAGTGTTTTAGAGCGGCTTGATAGGAGCCATACTGCGATTGCAAGCAGCGAAAGGTCGATGTCTTGTTTGTCATTTCCTGTAATGCCACGAGCCAAGCCGGGCATACGGCCGATTGCGGAGGATTTGCGAAGCGCAAGGAGGACTTCGGCTCCGAAGTTGGGCACTAGGATTGACTTTTGGTGACGCACTGTAGACAGTTGGTCAGCGACGATTGTTTCACTAATCAAAAGTCGATGGTCAGCGTTTGCATCGTTGAGATGTTCCCAAGCGTGGACTAGGACCGACGCACAAGCCTCCATGGCGTCCAAGGTGGATTCCGAACCTGAGAAGAACCTGAATGCTTCTTGGATTTGCTGTGTATCCGTCGGTGCACTGATCAGGCGCTTGCCAGCGGCCTCAAGTGAATCCAGCGCATGCTTAAACCTCGAACGCAATGGCTCCGGGAAGAGTTGTGCGACCGGTTCGAGCATTTCCTCTGTAGCATCAGCCAAAGTTGAAGCGCCTCGCAACGCATCGCGTAGGGGCATGGCTAACTTCGGCCAAGTGTGAGTAGATTGCTGTTTTGCAGTCATGATCTGCGCCTTTGTTGCAAGCAACTTACCATGGTTCGGTTACTGATTACTATGCTAAGACAATCGGTGGTGTCGGCTATGCATGGATCGCGCCGTCGCCACATGCCAGCGCGGCTTCCCGCACAGCCTCGGAGAAAGTTGGATGGGCGTGGCAGGTATGGGCAACATCGTCAGCTCCGGCCCCGAATTCCATGGCAACACAGATTTCATGGATCAGATCGCCGGCCCCGGGACCGATCATGTGGCAACCGAGCAATCGCCCTGTCTCGGCGTCAGCCAATAGTTTCACAAACCCGTCACCAGCAAAGACGGCTTTGGCGCGGCCGTTACCCATAAATGAGAAACGGCCAACCTTGTAAGCAAGGCCTTCATCCTTCAATTGGTCCTCGGTCTTGCCAACGGAGGCGACTTCGGGATGCGTGTAAATTACGCTTGGAATAACGTCATAGTTCACGTGGCCAACGCGGCCCGCGATCACTTCGGCGACGGCCATTCCTTCATCTTCCGCTTTGTGGGCTAACATCGGACCGGAGATGACGTCGCCGATCGCGTACACGCCAGGCAGCGACGTTTGCCAATGGCCATCGGTCTTGATCTGACCGTTCGCTGCGGTCTCGACGCCAAGTTCGCCAAGTCCAAGACCGTCAGCGTAGGGTCTGCGCCCTGTTGCAACCAATACGACATCGGCTTCAGCTTGCTGCTCGCCGCCATCCCTGCGTAGGGCGAAACGGACTCTGGCACCGACTTCGGTGGCTTCGACGCCTTGTACGGCGGCGCCCAGCATGAATTGGATACCCTGCTTCCTGAGCAACTTCTCAAAGGTCGCTTGCACCTCGCTATCCATACCGGGCGCAACTTGATCGAGGAACTCAATGACTTCGACGTTGCTTCCGAGACGCGAATAAACCGATCCCAACTCAAGCCCAATGACGCCCGCGCCAATGACGATGAGCTTCGAAGGAACATTTGTCAATTCTAGGGCGCCAGTTGAACTAACGATCACCTTCTCGTCAATTTGTACACCCGGGAGCGCGGAAGACTCAGAGCCAGTGGCGATAACGACCGATTTTGCAGCGTAGGTCTTGCCATCCACCTCGACTGTGCGGGCGTCTCGTAACCGGCCCCAACCTTTGATCCAGGTTACATCATTCTTCCTAAAGAGAAACTCGATGCCTTTGGTGTTTTGCCCAACAAGTGTTGCCTTATAGGCCTGCATCTGACCCCAGTCGAGAGATGGCGCCGCACCTCGCAGACCCATCTTGGAAAAGTTGTGCAGGGCTTCATGCATTTGATGCGACGCGTGCAACAGAGCCTTGGACGGTATGCATCCAACGTTCAGGCAGGTACCACCAAGGCTGCCGCGCCCCTCGACAACGGCCGTCTTCAGTCCAAGCTGGGCGCACCGGATCGCACAGACATATCCCCCGGGTCCCGCACCAATGATGATGACATCATAGTCAGTCATGTGCATGGTCTTTCGTGTTCAGCGTGATTTGTGTCTCAGCTGAAAGAAGAAATGGTGTGCCCACAGTCGACTTCTTCCAGTAACGCGCGGGCGGTCACTTCGTCGGTTATCAGAACGGTTGGCTCGATGGAGACCATGGTCGCCTTGAGTATCCCGATCTTTTCCGGTCCCCCGGACATAAGGATCTTCTTTGGGATCAGCTTCAACCGCTCGAGTGGCATGGAGATGGATCTCGAGTTGACTGAGTGGTCGACAAGTTTTCCGTTCGCATCAAGAAAATGATAGAGGACGTCGCCGACGGCACCAGCTTCAATCAAGGCCTGCCTGGCGGCTTCGGCGACATGACCTGACCTGTAGGACGTAGTGAGAGTAGTAATTCCGCCGCATGACAAAAGGGCGACGTCACAGCTCTCGGCGAGTTGGAAGATTTGCTCCAACCCACAGTTCTCCAGGAGTGAATGTCGGGTTTTGGCGGAGTCAACAACCGCCGGCGCAGGGATTAGGTATCCCTCCGCTTCGAAAAGCTCAGCGAACTGCCATGCGAATTCTGCGGGGTTGAAGCGCCGTGCCTGCGCGATTCCTCCGAGCAACGAGACCACGCGCACATTTTCAAGCGATCGTTCTTCCACGTATGGCAGCATAGCGTGAAGCGTCCGGCCCCATCCTACGCCAATTGTCAAATTGCTCTGCATCAGTTCGGAAACATATGCTCCCGAAGCAGCCGCAATGACCCGGGTCGGATCATCCTTCTCGTTTTCCAATGGAGCGATGATCGCCTGGTCCAAGCCAAAGCGCTCTTGCAGTTGCTGCTGCAAATCGACCAGGTCCGCCAACTCGGACTTGATGCGAATCACGACCTCGCCTCGCTTCCTGGCATCGGATAGAAGTCGGGTGATCATGATCCGGTTTACGCCCAACTTTTTGGCGACATCGGACTGGGTCAAGCCCTCGATGTAGTAGAGCCAAGCGGCCCGAATTCGAAGTTGGTTCTGCGGATTGGGAATCGGCCCGCCTCCAGATGTGTCCGCGTCGCTGGAACTGTCTTTAGGCATAACGGAACCCCTTCGGTCATGACAATGAACATTTGATCAGAGATACGACTTCATGATCACACCAACCGCCTCTGCACACTCGATCTGCGGCATGTGACCAACTCCCTGAAACAGATGCAGACCGACCCTGCCCGGGGCACGAAGCGCGTGTTTCCAAGGAATTATGGCATCCTGTTTGCCCCAGATGATCCGCGTGGGCGTGTCGAGCCGGTCCAATGCCGCACGCAAATCGAAGGCTTGAACGCCATCGGGAAACATCACATCAGCCAGAGCGGACTGTGCTGCGCGCAGGTTGGCATCGGAACGGCCGACCATCGCAAGGCGAACGTAGCTGTCAGTAATGATGTCTTCGTTCGCGACCAGGGAGCGCAGCCAGGGTCCGAGACTCTCAGCGCGGTTGGCGCCGCAAATTCCATGAAGCGCAGGCCCGTTGATATCCGGCCCCAGGCCGGCTGGCGCAATTAGCGTCAAGGACGAAAGGCTCTTGGGCCGGGTGTCGGCGAGTGCTAGACTCACGGCTCCTCCAAGGCTGTGACCGACGAGATGAGCTGAGCCGATACCGAGTCCGTCGAATGCGCGGCGGACTTCTTTGACCAGATCAGGGAAGCTGTCGATGCGTAGTTTCGGGGACTTGCCGTGACCGGGCAAATCAATACGGATCAACGGTCGGTCTTTCAGGCTCGCTTCTAGAGGTGCCCAGGATGTTGCATCGCTTGCAAAGCCGTGCACCAACACCACCGGAGTACCGTTGCCGCCTTTGGACCGACTTACCGCAAGGCTCCCAGTTTCTGGGTGGAACAAGGCAGGTTGAGCCGGACGTGTTCCTGCAGATGTTCGCGTCTGCACAGCTTCCCGGATGTCGTCCGCCTGTACGCGTCCGCGCGGGCCGCTTCCGGGAATGTCTGCGATGTCGATACCTTTTTCCGCGGCCAGCGAACGAGCAAGGGGCGTTGCGCGCGAATTCCCAGCACCCGCGGTCTCTCCAGTTGAAAACGGGGCAGGGCTCACAGCGGTCTCGGCAACTTCTTCGAAAGAGTCATCTTCCTCGGAAGCCATGTCGACAGAAGCTTCCGTTTTGCCGCCGTCCATAGATGCGAACGGCTTAGGTTGTTCGCCGACCACTTCGCCTTCTGCATAGAGCCAGGCGCATGGCGTACCGATCGGGATATCCATGCCTTCAGGGGCAGTATGGTGCAAGATACCGTCTGCCGGCGCCTCGACTTCCATAGCGGCCTTATCCGTTTCTATGTCGAAGAGAGGATCGCCCTTGGTGACAGCTGCGCCTTCGGCGATGTGCCAAGACATGATCTTGCCGGAAGCCATGTCCATGTCGACTTTTGGCATGATGACTTCGGTAGGCATCAGACACGTCCTTTCGCGATATTGCGTGCCGCCTCCAGAATGTCGGGCACTTGAGGCACGACAGCTTTCTCCAATTCTGGGTTGTAGGGGATCGGGCATTCGGCCCCGCCAAGCCGGATTATTGGTGCGTCGAGGAAATCGAAGGCATCGCTTTCCGCGACCATGGCCGAAACCTCAGCGCCAACACCAAACGACTTGACGCCTTCGTAGACACAAACCAAGCGACCGGTCTTGCGCACAGAAGCCAGTACAGTGTCACGGTCCATAGGTCGCACCGTACGAAGATCGATCACTTCCGCGTCGATACCCTCTTGCGCGAGCTTCTCCGCAGCATCCAAGGCCTTATGCACCATGATCGCAGTGGCGACTATGGTCAGGTCTTTGCCTTCGCGCATGATGGCAGCTTTGCCGATCGGCGTGGTGTAATGTCCTTCGGGCACATGCCCCTTCATTTTGTAAAGAATTTTGTGCTCGTAGATCATGACCGGGTCAGGATCTTCGAGAGCCGCGAGCAGCAATCCCTTTGCGTCCGCAGGTGTCGCGGGTTGCACGACTTTAAGTCCCGGCACGTGCGCCGTCCATGCTTCAAGGCTTTGGCTGTGCTGAGCGGCTGCTCCAGTCCCAGAACCAGAGGGAAAGCGCATCACCACCGGAACAGAAACCGCACCGCCAAGCATGTATCGTATCTTGGCGGCCTGATTGACAATCTGCTCCATCCCCAAAGTTGCAAAATCCGAGAATTGAAATTCAAAGATCGGACGAAGTCCAGTCATCGCAGCACCCACCGCGACGCCCGCACCTCCAAGCTCGGAGATCGGCGTATCCATCACTCGGTCAGTGCCATACTTTTCAACCAGGTCGCCGGTGACCCCGAAGGCGCCGCCATAAACGCCTATGTCTTCACCCATCAGGATGACGCGTTCGTCGCTGGCCATGGCGATATCCATGGCCTCACGAATGGCTTCAGCGTAGGACAACTCGCGGACGTCAGTCTCGCTGTGAGCATTCATGCTGCGGACCCTTCTGTATAAACATCGCGAGTGACTTCTTCGATCTTGGGATCGGCGTCCTCACTGGCAAACTTAATGGCGTCTTCGATGATGTGGCTGGCTTCTGCCTCGATTGCAGCAATCTCGCCGTCAGAGGCAATTTTGTGTTCCGTCAGCAGTTTGGCCATCGCGACAATCGGGTCTCGCGACTGCCACTCGGTGATCTCTTCTTTGGTCCGGTAGCGGTTGCGATCGGACTTCGAGTGACCGCGCCAGCGATAGGTTTGGTTTTCGACAAGGCTCGGACCTTTACCCTCGCGGGCGCGTTGAACAGCTGCGTCGACGGCTTCAGTCACTGCTGAAAAATCGTTGCCGTCTACAGTCACACCCGGCATCGCGTACGCCGCGGCGCGTTCCGCGATGTTTTTGACTGCAGTCGACCGCTCCGTCGAAGTCGACATTCCGTATTTGTTGTTCTCGCAAACGAACACGACCGGCAAGTTCCAGACTTTAGCCATGTTCAAGGCTTCATGAAACGCCCCTTCGTTGTTCGCTCCGTCTCCAAAGAAGCAGATTGTAACCGCCCCGGTTCCGAGTCGCTTGGCCGAAAGAGCCGCGCCGACCGCGATCGGTAGGCCTCCACCGACAATCCCGTTGGCTCCTAGATTTCCTTTGGAAGGGTCGGCGATGTGCATCGAACCGCCGCGGCCCTTGCAATAGCCGGTTTCCTTTCCGAAGAATTCAGCAAACATCTTCCCGAGTTCTGCGCCCTTGGCGACGCAATGGCCATGTCCTCGGTGGGTTGAGGTGATCTTGTCGTCGTCGGTTAGGGACATACATGACCCTACGGCGGATGCTTCCTGTCCAATACTGAGGTGCATCGTGCCGTGAATAAGTCCACGCATGTAGCTGTCCTCGGCGCCCTCTTCGAACTTGCGAATGAGGTACATCTTCTTGAGAGCTTCCTTCAGCTGTTCGGCCGTGTACGTGCTGATTGCGTAAGGTTTGTTCGTCGCTTCCGTCTTAGACATTGAGGAGATCCTTGCCATAGAGCATGACGTCTTGGCGGCGGCGCAGCTCGACCAGTTTGGAGTTTGGCAATCTTGCATTTGCGGCGGTGATCAACTCGCCCTTCTTGATCGGGGCAGTAACTATTGCGCCGGTCAGCATGCCCGCAGGCAGGGCGACCGCGCTCTGCGCACGAGACACTTCCATGGCCCAAGCGCGATATGTGTATTCGCCGATCTGGTCGAGCTTGTCGCCGGGCTTCAGATCCTTCTTGGCCAACGCACAGACTTCGACCACTGGTCTTTCCAATGGGATCATGTCGGCCTTGCCATAGAGAACGGCGCGCGCGCATGTCAGCGGGACCTCGAGCGAGGTCAGGTGATAGGGGCGGATGAATTCGTAATATGGGCCATCGCCCATTTTCAGGTCCTTCATCCGCTCGTGGATTCTCGGGTGCTCTGCCTCGACGATGCAGAAGACGCCGGGAGACACGCCTTTTCCGATCGAGTAATCCACTTTTCCGATGCCCGAAAGGATTCCACCGTCCTTTTCGGGAACCAGTATTTTCGCAAGCTCCTTGGGACCCGCGGCCGGACCGTGCATTCCGTCCACATCGGGGACAAGGCCAGTTGCATTGCCGATGGCCGCCATTTCCACAGCTGTTTTCGAACCGTCGACAAACTCTACAAGCAGCCTGGCATTCATGTTCCGCTCGTTCGCCTCGGCCATGTAGGCATCCGGGGTCGCGTCGATATTGAGAGGGTTGTTCTTGCCCTTTCCGGCGCACACGATTTTATGACCCATCGCACTGACAAACTCGATGAGTTCCATACAGGACGACGGCTCGTCGCCCGCGCCAAGTGAATATACAACACCCAATCGGTCAGCCTCGTTGCGAAGATACGCGCCGATCGTAATGTCGGCCTCGACGTTCATCATCGTGAGGTGCTTGCCATGCTCCATCGCGCGAAGGCCAATCTCTGCGCCTACAGCCGGAATACCAGTGGCATCGATGACTACGTCGATCAGTCCGGACTCGAGGATCAAGTCGGCGTTGTCAGTGATCGCTGTCTTGCCATCCTCGATGATGCGGTTGAGCTCGTCGGTCGATTTCGCATCCTTGCTATGACCTTCCTCACGGCGCGAAATCGACACCGCCTTGTGCGCGTTGGGTACGTTCAGTTCGGAAATGGCAGCGACATCAACGCCGTCCATCATGGCGGCGCGAGTGACGATGTCGGTGCCCATTTCTCCCGAGCCGATAAGTCCGATTCGAACCGGCCGTCCCGATTGGGAGCGTGCAGCAAGGTCCCTGGCAAGGCCGGTAAGTGCGATGTTGGAGGCCATCAATCCATCCCTTCGTTGGCGAGAGCATGGCCGGAGTATCTTGAACTTTTGTTACTGCGTCAAGAAAAATGTTCACCAAACACGATTCTTGGCTTGACAAACGCGCCCTATTGGAACAAAAGTTCCTTCGAACAGAAATCTGTTCATCCAGTTCTGCGCCGAGGAGGGTCCGCGCTCGAGTTGGGAAAGGGCTGGTCCAACTTGCCATCAAGGGAGGAGTTCCTATGGAATTCAGAAAGAAACTTTCGCGCCGCACGTTCTTGTCGAGCTCGTCGGCTGCAGGCGTTCTGGCTGTCGGCTCGACTTGGGGAGGAAAGCTGCTTGCACAAAGCTCGCTGCCTGATCCGCAGAGCATACTGGACGACATCTCTATCTCCAAATACGTCCGGGCGGACTACCAGGCACTCTACGGCATGTCCGACTCGAAGCCGATCTGGGACAATAACAAGGACTGGATTCGCACCGTCGACTGGGAGGCCGTGCGTTCCGAACTGTCTGGCACGACCGTCCGGTTCGCCGTAGGCGCTGCCGATGCAGAGTCCGCTGCCGAGGGGCTGGCGCCCTTCGAAGCGCTTTCGGGTATTAAGGTCGAACTGGTGCCGATCCCCGACGACAGCATGTACGACAAGGTGTTGGCCGAGTTCATTTCGGGCAACGCGTCATTCGACGCGCTCCAGTTCTTCTCACCGTGGCTGGGTGACTTCGCCGCTCCGGGCTTCCTCTATCCGCTGCAGGAATTCGCGGACAAGTGGAGCTTGCCGCTGGACGACTTCTACGACACGTATCGCCTGAACTATGGCTATTTCAACGGCGAGATGTACGGCATCCCGTTCGATTGCGACATCCAAATGGTCCACCTGCGCAAGGGCTATGTCGAACAGGTGCTGGGGGGTCCGATCGACAAGGCAAACTCTGTTCCGACCTACGATGAACTGATCCGCCTGTCCGCTGAGTTGAACAACGTCGCGCCCGGCGTATCCGGTGTCGGGCTAATGGCTGCGCCCGGCTTCTGGTCAACCTACACTTGGGAGCATATTTCGGCCCAGGCCGGAATGATGCTGTTCAACGAGAATTGGGAGCCGATCTTCAACGGCGACGCCGGGTTGAAGGGTCTGGAAATCATCCTCGCACTTTCGAAGAACGCCAACGAGGGCTTTGCGGGCGCCGGCTGGCCGGAAAACCGCGCGGCCTGGCTTGGCGGTCAGGTTGCCACCAACATCAGTTGGCAGGACAGTGGCACCCAGGCAATGCGCCCGGACCAAAGCCAGATCGTCGACGACTTCGTCACCATCTATGAACCACGCATCGACGGTGGTCGATTCGCGCCGCCGAACATCGCGGGCTCGACCTCCTGCGTCGCGGCGAGCGCCAATAACCCCGAGGGGGCGTTCCTCATGCTGGCATTCCTAACGACTTCGTCCATCATGGCGATGAACGAGGCCAACGCCAACGGCGTGGCGCCGGGATACAAATCTGTGTTGACGAACTCGAATCTTCAGGAAGTCAGTCAGCCTGCCAAAGTCTGGGCGGACAGTCTGGAACACGCCTGGTGCGCGCCGCGTCTACCGGGAGCGTTCCCGATCGAACAGGCCATCGGCAATGAGATCAACCGTGCCGTCGTTGGACAAATCAGCGCCAAGGAGGCGCTCGACAACGCCGCGGCAGCCGTGAGGGAGATCATGTCGCAGAACGGCTTCTATCAGGGCAACGACCCGGTGGATTATGCACAGGCTGCACCCGGTCTGTATGTGGGTGAAGGCAAGGATCTGCCGTTCTAAGCTACTCTCCCTCGAGAGTATTCAGACAGGAAAGGGATTGTAGTGAGCAACCCAACTCTGTCGGGCGTCGGGGCGGCGAACGCCGCCTCGACTAAGCCGACGCGACACAACTTCAGGCGCCGCAGCAAGCGCATGAAGCAGCTTCTGCCTTATATGCTGGTTGCGCCGGCAGTAATCTACTTGCTGCTGATCACGCTCTATCCGGGTGTATTTGCAATCACGCAGAGTTTCTACAACGTGAAGTTCGGCCCTTGGCAATGGGCTGGGCTGGACAACTACGCGAAACTCGTCGGTGACTATCAGTTCTGGGGTGCACTCTGGAATACCCTCGTCATAGGATCGATATCTCTGGTCCTACAATGCGTAATCGCATTGGCTCTCGCGTTCTATGCTTATCGCGATCCGTGGGTACAGGGTTGGCGGATTATCTTTCTCGTGCCAATGCTGTTTATGCCATCGGCTGTGGCGTTTATCTACAAGTTAGCCTTTTTGGATGGACGTGTAGTAGCAGATGTGCTGATCAGAATTGGGCTTCTCGATGGCAATGTCGCGTGGCAGTCTTCGACATGGCTCAGCCGAATAATCCTTATCCTTGCCGATGTCTGGCAGTGGACGCCATTCTTGTTCATCATCTTTGTCGCTGGGCTGCAAAGCCAGGATGAGGAGATCGAAGAAGCTGCTCGGCTTGATGGTGCATCGTGGTACGCGATTTTCTTCAACATCTCATTACCCATGATGAAACCGATCATTGCTGTTGCGCTGATCCTACGTGCCATAGACATCACCACGATGTTCACAAACGTCTTTATCATCACCAAGGGCGGGCCAGCTTTCGGCACCGAAACGATCAGCTTCTTCATCTATCGGACTGGCTTCAAGTTTTTCAATTTCGGCTATGCCTCGGCCGCATCGGTGATCATGCTGATCATTACCATCATCATCGCGCAGCTTGTCGTGAAGCGCGCCTTTGTCTCGGCAAGGAGCTAACCCATGGCCTCACAACGCAAAAAATCCAAAGGCGAAAGCTTGCTTCTTCGCTACGTTGTGCTTGGTGCCTGGGCGCTGTTCTGCCTAGTGCCCGTGTTGTGGTTCCTCTCCATCGGACTACGCCCACGAACCGAAATCATCACGCCGACGCCCATCTACTGGCCGACCTTCTCCCTGAATGCGTGGCATATGATTTGGGAAGACTGGCCAATGGGCAAGTACCTACGCAACTCGGTGGCGGCGATCATCGGGTCAGTAATGATCGACCTCGTCTTGGCAATCCCAGCAGCCTATTCTCTTTCACGGTTTCAGTATAGAGGCCGGGACGATATCGGGTTCTACATTCTGTCCACGCGCATGATGGCGCCGGCAATTGTGGCAGTCCCGATCTTCTTCCTGTTCCGCAATCTCGGTCTGCTGGACTCTATCTGGGCACTCATGTTGATTTATGCGGCTATCAACTTGAGCTTCGTGACCTGGATCATCCGGTCCTACATGCTGGACATTCCAAAGGAACTCGAAGACGCCGCGAAGACCGACGGGGCGGGCGAAATCCGTATTCTGTGGGAGATTATTATTCCGGCAATTCTGCCAGGCATCATCACCGCGTCGGTGATCGCAATGATCTTCGCAATAAATGAGTTCCTATTCACGCTACTTATCGCTTCGACGCCTGACGCCTACACCATGTCTGTGGCATTGGCGAACTTCACCGGCGGGTCTGACGGCGTGATCTACAACGCAATCGCACTGGTCGCCTTCCTCGCATTCCTTCCGGTCTTCCTGGTTGTCGTCCTGATCCAGAAACACCTGTCCCGCGGCCTGACCATGGGCGCAGTCAAAGGATAAAAAAATGGCTCGTATCGAACTGAACAACATCCAAAAAAAATGGGGCGAGTTCTGGGGTGTCCGGGACGTAAACCTCGACATCGCCGATGAAGAGTTCATCGTATTTCTTGGTCCCTCTGGCTGCGGCAAGACTACTACGATGCGGATGATTTCGGGTCTGGAAGAACCCAGCGAGGGCGAAATCCTCATGGACGGCGAAGTCATGAACGACATCGACGCCCGAGACCGGGACGTCGCGATGGTCTTCCAAGGCTATGCCCTTTATCCCAACATGACGGTCTATGAAAACATTCGCTTCCCTCTGCGAATGAGAGGGGTGCCAAAAGACGACCATGATCGCCTCATCAAGCGTGCCGCAGAGTTGGTTGAGCTCACTGAGTATCTGGACCGCAAACCTGGAGCCTTATCCGGTGGTCAACGCCAACGTGCCGCGCTTGCGCGAGCTATCGTGCGCCAGCCGCATGTCTTCTTGATGGACGAGCCACTGTCAAATCTCGACGCCAAGCTCCGCCAACACATGCGCGTACAAATCAAACATATTCAGCGTGAGTTGAAGATAACAACCGTTTATGTGACCCACGACCAGATCGAGGCCATGACCCTGGCTGACCGGATCGTGATCATGGAGAAAGGCGCGATCCAGCAAATCGGAACTCCGGATGAGATTTACAACGACCCGGCGAACACATTTGTCGCGAACTTCATTGGTTCTCCACCTATGAACCTGATCGAGGGAGACCTTTCGGACGGAGCATTCTCCGCCCCCGGGGTGAAAGTGGAGGGCCTTGCCCAAAAGCACCGCGGGAAGGTGACACTTGGCATACGCCCGGAAGACTGCACTGTTGAGCCAGATTCAACTCATCTCGTGGGCGATGTCTACGGTGTGGAGCCGACGGGTGATATGACCTTCCTGACCATTAAAGCGGGCGCTAAACTGATAGAAGTCAAAGCCGACCGGGACTACCGCGCTGAACTTGGAGCGAACGAGAACGTTCGTTTCGACTCCAAGCGGATTTTTCTCTTTGACACGGCTTCGGGCAATCGCTTGCGCTGACAGTATCATTTGCTCGGAGGGAGGAGGCCATGAAGTTCGATTACACGTCCATGGGGTTTCATACCTTTGATGCTTTGTGCCGACCGGTTACAGAAATTCCGCCCGGTGGCGGGACGTACTTTGTGGACGAGTTTACGCTCGCTGTTTCTGGTGCCGCGGGGTCGGCCGCAATTGTTGCCGCGAAGCATGGGCTCAAAGTTCAGGCGGTCGGTGGTGTCGGGAACGACTTAATGGGTGACTGGGTGCTGCGCCGGTTCGCTGATTTCAAAGTTGATGCCGAGATGATGCAGCGTGTACCAAATATGACTACTTCATCCAGCGTCGTCACTACTCGTCCAGATGGGCAGCGACCAGCACTCCACAAGCGTGGCGCAACCGCCGGCTTCTTTGTCACTGATGATCAGATAGACCGGGTTCTCGATACCAAGATTCTTCATGTTGGCGGTGTCGGACTGATGGACGCGATGGACAAGGGCCGCAACGCCGAGATTCTGGCTGAAGCGAAATCTCGTGGCACTATGACAACTTTGGATGTGTTTGCCTCAACTTCCGATGACTTGTCACTCATCAAGCCACTTCTTCCCCACACAGATTTCTTCATGCCATCAGAAGAAGAGGCAATGGCGCTGTCTGGGTTGGCTGACTTCGAAGAGATTGCAGACTTCTTGTTAGAACAAGGCGTGGGCGCCGTCATCCTTACTCTTGGTGCAAACGGCGCTATGTACCGCGACAAATCGGGGCGTAAGATTGACATCCCATCCTATCAAATTGATGTCGTTTGCACCTGTGGCTGCGGAGACTGCTTCAATGCAGGCTTTGCAACCGGGCTGCATCTAGGCAAGTCTATTGAAGACTGTATTCGGCTGGGCCAGGCTTCTTCAGCGCAGAACGCTATGGGTCTTGGATCTCAAGCGGTCGTTAACTCCCTCGAGAGCACGATCGAGTTCATGAAAAACACTCCGGTGCGAGCGCGATGATCTCAGCGAAGCTGCAAGACAAGTGCCTCAGCTCTTCAATGATTTGCTTTTCGGTTTCACCGGATAAATAGATTTCGGTGAAAGGGGCGAAATTGAAAAAGTCGATTATCTTCGATCTAGACGGCTGCCTCGTTGACAGCGAAGTCTTGTCTCTGAGAGCCATTGCCAAAGCCGCGAGAAGGCTGGGCGCACAGAACATCGAGGAGCAGGAGATGTGCAGTCAACTCCTGGGACTAAAGATGTCGAGGATCGGAGACTGGATTGAGCAAAGGGCAGGGCGACCCGTACCTGACGACTTCGCCGATCGCATCGATGCTGAACTCATGGCACAGTATCCAACAGAATTGACGCCGGTTAAGGGTGCCTTAGGAACTCTTTCGTCTCTTGAGTTACAGGGTTTCCGGATGGCAATCGCGACTGGAAGTTCTACTGCTCGCATGCTGCTTGCGCTTGAGACAACCGGGCTTTCACGGTTTTTCGAGGGGCGAGCTTGCAGCTCTGATCAGGTAGAACGTGGAAAACCAGCTCCTGACCTTTTCCTGCACACTGCCAGTTTGCTCGGTCTGGCAGCGCGTAATTGCTTGGTTCTGGAGGATTCTCCAAATGGCGTCCGCGGCGCTAAAGCGGCAGGAATGTCTGTCATAGGCTTTGTTGGCGGTCGCCATCTGGAGGGTATACGGGCGGAGCAGACGTCGAAACTATTGGACGCAGGCTGTGCGCTTGTCATTCGTGACCTCACAGAAGTAGTCGACTTGGCTGGGAGTTACTCTCCGATATTCCACACACATTGATACATTCTGAAAATTTGGCCAGGAGTTCTCGCATATAGCGGTCCAGGTCCCTCAAGCAATGGTGTGCAATTGGATAACGCCAGTGCAGCAGGATTTCACGAGTTCGACCTTCACTCACGCATGATCTGCAATGATAGCCCTCGTAGTCTGAACTGCTGATTCCAGCAATGTTTGGTCTGAGCTCGAGATCCCCAATCTCTCGACATCGAGCGATAGCTGACCTTGGTCCCCGCGACCAGCAGCGGCACGAGCCGCGCGACCGCGGGCGTTCGCTGATTTGGAAGGATCCGCCTTAAATGCGTTCGCCACGTTCGCGCCGGCGTCTCGCCCGACATTTGCCGCCCGCACCTCCTGAAGCTCCTGCTTCAGCTTTTCTACTATCTCGCGTGTTTCGGACATCTGCCGATCCCGCCGCAGGCCATCTTCGTCCGGGTACGGGAAACTCCCCGACTGGCTCGCGTGCAGCACCTTGAGCGCCGGGTCCTCGAAATACTTCACCCTTCTTGCCCGGATCGGCATCTGCGCATCAATCACGAGGATGACCTCGTCGAGGTCCATTCGTCGAGCCTCATCCTCTGTCAGGAGCGGCGTATCCTCCGTCCTCTCCGAGACGCTGCGTCCTTCGAACGGATTGCGCCCGACCGCGCGCGACCGGGTCACCACGCGCTTGGTGGTCTTGCCCACGGCTTGGCTCAACTCTTCGATGGTCTTCTGTTCGGACGGGGTGAGGTAGAGTTTCACGCCCGCGCCGCCTTGAAGCGATCTGCGGGTGTTCTCACCATAGATCTCGTCCAGCGCGGGGATCGTCTGTGTCACGATGGCGAGGTTGCCGCCGAAGGAGCGCAGCGTCTTGATGCTCTCGGCGACGATTGGCATTTTCCCGAGCCGGTCGAACTCGTCGAGCATGATCATGACCGGCCAGGGCTCGTCATCCCCGGTTTCCCGCGCCTGTAGCGAGGCGATCAGGTCCGAGAAAAAGAGACGGATCAGCGGAGCAAGCGGACGGATCATTTCGGATTCAACCACAAGATAGATCGGGTGTGGGCGGCGGCGGATGTCCCGGAATGAGAAGTCAGAGGTCGCGGTGGCCGCGTCAATCGCGCGGTTGTCCCAAGTGTCGAGACCCGATGTCATCAGGAGGGAGAGGTAGGAAGTGAGGGTGTCGTTGTTGGTCGATGCCATACGCTCGAAGATCAGTTTGGCCGACTTGTTCTTCACCTCCTGCGAACGCTTCAGGTATTCCTTCTGCTTGTCGCCCCCCGAGGCTGTGATGCGATAGATCTCGCCGATGGTCGGCACGCCGCGCTCGAAGGCCAGAAGGCCGGCCGCCACGAAGAGGTCGATACCCCCGGCCAAAAGCCCGCTCAGCTTTTCATTGTCGGTCTGCAGGAAGAGCTTCGCGGTGAGTTTAAGCTCCATCTGCTGCCGGTCGGGGTTGGTCATGGCAGCAATGCGCGCCAGCGGATTATAGCGATGTGTCGGTCGGTCCCAGTCGGTCGGCGCGAAGCGGAACACCTTGTCGCCCATGCTGGCGCGGAAGCGAGAAGTCTCGCGAAAGTTCTCGCCTTTCACGTCGAGCACGACGGCCGAACCCTTGTAGGTCAGCAGATTCGGGATCACGAAGCCCACGCCCTTGCCGCGGCCCGTGGGCGCCACGATCAGTGCGTGGGGGAAGGTCTTCGAGACCAGAAACGGGCGCCTGGACTTCGGGGAGCCGAGCTTGCCCAGAAGGAAGCCGCCGCCGGGCTTGGCATAGAAACCGTTCCTCTTCATCTCACTGCGGGTCTGCCAATGCGTCGTCCCGAAGCGGGTGAGCGCGTCTCCCAGAAGCGTGACGCTCAGCATCAGCGATGCCAGGCCGAAGCCTCCAAGGATGAGGTTCACCCAGAGGAAGTCCTTCGGCGCAGACTGAGACAGGCCCCGATATTCGCGGGCGAGCAGGGCGACGTCGAAACGCGTGGGTGAAAGCCCATAGCGGAACATGACAAAGCCGGTCGCCACGACATAGCCCATGGCGAGGCCGACCAGCACGAGGCTCAACACACCGACGACGATCTTGCCTTTATCCATGGGTGATCCCCTTCTCGCCATGTGCCGCGGCATGGCGCGCGCGCTGCGCCTCGATCTGCTCTTCGGCCAATGCATCGAGCACGCGCTCCATTGCCGGGCCGTGCGCAGTGACCTCTCTGCTTTGAAGATAGGTCTTGGCGAGTTCCAGCTGGCGGAGCGGATCCTCGGTGAACTTGTCGAGGACGTCCGCGTTGCCGGCCCTCAGCGCGTCGATTGCGTCGGGGCTTAGTCGCTCGTTGACCTGCCGGACGATGTCCTGCTGCTCTGCCTCGGAGAGAGGGGCCCCTACGTCGTTGTTTCGCACAAAGGCCATGACGGTTGGGGCGGTCTCTTCCAGATACCGGCGCTCGGCGTAGTCCTGTCGCGCCTGGTCCTCGATTATGAGGCTGCGCTCGCTGATATAGGCACGCGACGCGCCGAGCGAACGAAGGTGATTGATTTCGTCTTGGACGGCCTGCCCGAACTCGTCATCCGGCATCTCCGTGCGATAGCGGGCGAGGATGCGGAGCTCTTCGGTGATCGGACCGAGATGATCCGAAGGATCCCGCAAGGCGAGGTCCATGTCGCCAGCATGAAGCGTGCGGTCCTGCTCCGATACCGCATATTGCGGCGGCATTCGACTGTCAGTCATCTGTTCCCAAGCCATCGAGGCCAATTCGGCATGCTGCGGAGATCTCTGCGCATAGGCGTCGAACGCGGCGCGGGCTTCTTCCTCCTCCGCGGCGCCCGCCCGCCGGACGGACGGGTCGTCGGAGAACGGATGATCGAAATCCGTCCGGCGGAACTGCGCCACCAGCGCCCTGAACGCCTGCCGCTCCGATGGGGCAAAAATGTCGGACCCGTCTTGCGCAAGATCAACCCTAGGTGTCGTCAGCCGCTTGCCGAGCACAGCCTCAGCGTCATCCACCTCGTCGACCTCGGTTGGCGCGCGCAGGACGCGTACGTCGGTCAGGACATCGCCCAACCGAACATGCACGGCTTCCAGCCGGTCGAGCGCGTCTTCCCGGTCCGCAGATTTCTCCAGATCGAGTCCCCCTTCTTTGGCAATCGCCTGCAGATCCTGTGCCAGCCACTGGCGTTCCAATGCGGCATTGCCTGCCCCTTCCCGCAGGCGCGCGGCCACAGCCTCGGCATCGATGCCCCTACCTTGCAACGCCTCGGCCAGCTTTGGTGCCACCTCTCCATCGTCAAGACGCGCGAGGTGATCTTTACTTAAGTTCGGCCTTGCATAGATGCCGTCCCGGGACGGAGCATCGATCAAGGCGGCGGAGCGATCCCCAAGCGGGTTCAAATGCGCGACCGAGGCCAGAACGTCGGTCAGCTTGCGCTCGATCACCGGCCTCTCGGCCGCCGGCGCCCTGTCGATCGCCGCCTCGATCTGGCGAATGTTCTGAGAAAACTCGGTGATCAGCGTGTCGAACGCTGCTTCGTCTTGGGACATGTAGATGGCTCCGTCAGATTGAATCTGACCGCCACTGGCAAGGATGGTGCTGGCCCTCTCGAGCGCTTCGGCCATGTCTTCGAAATTCGAACGCGACGCCTCCGCCGCGAGCCCGTGGTAGATCAAAGCGTTGCTTCGGACAGTTTCCATCGCAGCCGCCAGGTCAGCGCCGGTTCTCTGGCGCTCGACAGGGGGACGACCTTCGTCGCGAGCCTTGTAGATTTCATCGATCTCGGCGCGGTAGGTCGTGACGCCCCGATCGAGACGACGCGTCGCCTCAAGGCGGATCCCATGAACTTGGGCCGCCTCGACCATCGCCTCGCGAAAGGCATCGTAGTTGAAGTGATGATCCTTCCCGAGAAAGAACATTTCGCCATCCTTGCTGCGGCGGTTCAGAACGATATGCGCATGTGGATGCGCGCGATCTTGGTGTATTGCAGCAATATCTGTCTCTTATACACATCTGACGCTGCCGACGATCTACTCTGTGTAGATCTCGGTGGTCGCCGTATCATTAAAAAAAAAA
>FYBJ01000160.1_pt1 | contig 21931 bp, 19 predicted proteins | sample 1134611 | NCBI WGS metagenome assembly FYBJ01 (sample SAMEA104116008, study PRJEB20421) | marine metagenome | isolation source: marine | reverse complement strand
CCAATGCGGCATGATTAAAACTTTGAATGCCGATCGATAAGCGGTTAATTCCCAGTTGCCGGTAATCACGAAACCGGGCGGCTTCAAACGTGCCGGGATTGGCTTCCAGTGTAATCTCAGCATCCGCTTTGATAGGCAATAGTGCACGCAGACCCGAAAACAGACGATCGTAAGCTTCTGCCGAAAACAGGCTGGGCGTACCACCGCCGATAAAAATAGTTTGTATGGTGCGGCCCCAAACCAGCGGTAGTTCTTGCTCTAAGTCAGCCAGCAGGGCATCCACATAAGCAAATTCCGGCAGACTATCGCTGGCTTTGTGGGAGTTAAAGTCGCAATACGGGCATTTACGCACACACCACGGCACATGGATATACAAACTGAGCGGTGGCAAGGCAGTGAAGTTAAACATTGTTATGCCGGTTTACGGCAAGTGGCGGACGTATTGAAAAGCTTCCAGAAATTGGCGCATTGCTTTGCCACGGTGACTGATGGCATGTTTTTGTTCGCTGCTCAGTTCGGCGGCGCTGCAATCGGTTTCTGCGACCCGGAAAATCGGATCATAACCAAAACCGCCTTCGCCGACCGGTTCAGTCAGGATCTGTCCCTGCCAACTGCCCTGACAAATCAGCGGTGTTGGATCCTTGGCGTGACGCATAAACACCAAAATGCATTGAAAACGAGCGCTGCGCTCAGTTTCAGGAATATCACGTAAGGCATCTAAAACAGCCGCGATATTATCAGCATCGGTGGCTTTTTCGCCGGCAAACCGTGATGAATAAATGCCCGGCGCACCATGCAGGGCGTCAATTTCCAGACCCGAATCATCAGCAAGTGCCGGCAAGCCCGTTATTTCAGCAGCATGACGGGCTTTGATGATGGCGTTTTCGACAAAGCTGAGGCCGGTTTCTGCGGCCTCTGGAACATCAAACTCTGATTGTGGCGTCAAGCTAAAGCCTAGCGGTGCCAGCAATTGCGAGAATTCACGCAATTTACCGCTGTTGCCGCTGGCTAAAACAATCTGCGTCATTATTGCTCCAAAGCTTCACGTTGTTTGGTCATCAGACCCTCAATACCTTTGGCAGCCAGATCCAACATGGCTTGTAACTCATCAGCACGGAAAGCATGGCCTTCAGCAGTACCCTGTAACTCAATAAAGGCACCGGCGTCGTTCATGACGACATTCATATCGGTTTCAGCACTGGAGTCTTCGGGATAATCCAAATCCAGTACTGGTGTGCCGTTATAAATACCCACCGATACAGAGGCGACCTGACCATGCAGCGGACTTTTCTTGAGTTTACGCTTTTTAATCAAATAATCGATAGCATCATGCAGCGCTACAAAGGCACCGGTAATCGAAGCGGTGCGGGTGCCGCCATCAGCCTGAATAACATCACAGTCGATGGTGATCGTGCGTTCGCCCAATGCTTTTAAATCAATGGCGGCACGCAGTGAGCGGCCAATCAGCCGCTGAATTTCCATGGTACGGCCACCTTGTTTGCCGCGGGCGGCTTCACGTTGCATGCGACTGCCGGTTGAACGTGGCAGCATGCCATATTCCGCGGTGACCCAGCCTTCGCCGGTGCCGCGCAAAAATGGCGGAATTTTTTCTTCGACCGTGGCAGTACATAAGACTTTGGTGTCGCCAAACTCAATTAATACCGCACCTTCAGCATGTTTGGTGTAGTTGCGGGTGATGGTGATGTCACGTAACTGGTCCGGTTGACGGCCGCTGGGACGCATAAGAAATACCTCGGTGAAAAAACGCTTCATTATACTGATAAAGCGCCGGGCAGATGGGTTTTGCCACGCAGATTGGTTACCATGACAGCTTTCAAAGCAACAGGATAATAACGGTGACTTTAAGCATGACGGCGTTTGCGCGCCAGGAACAGACGCTAGACAGTGGTGTGCTCAGTTGGGAGATCCGTAGTGTCAATCACCGCTATCTGGAACTCAGCCTGCGCATGGACGAGACTTTTCGACCACTGGAAATCGGCATCCGTAAGTTATTTAGTCAACAGATCGCCCGTGGCAAGGTAGAGGCGGTCCTGCGTTTCCAGCCGGCTATGGCTGACAGTACAACGTTGCATATTGATGAAAACCTGGCGCAAGCGGTGATTGATGCCTGTGTCCGTTTGTCAGATTTATCGCCAGCCACGGCACCTTTAGACCCGCTGCGTTTATTGCAATGGCCCGGTGTTGTCAGCCAGCAGCAAATTGATGCTGAAGCCTTGAATTCGGCGGTGATGAGCCTGTTACAAAACACCCTGAATGATTTTATTGCCAGCCGTGGCCGCGAAGGTGAAGCATTGGCCGACATGTTGTTAAAACGCTGTGATGAAATCGCCGTGATCGCCAGCTCAGTGCGTTCACAAATGCCACAGATTCTGTCACAAAACCATGCCCGGCTTTTACAAAGACTGGCCGATTTTCAGGTCGAGCTGGAACCAGAGCGGCTGGCGCAGGAAGCCGCATTACTGGCACAAAAAAGTGATGTTGCCGAAGAACTGGACCGGCTGGAAAACCATGTTAACGAAGTCCGGCATATTCTCGGTCGCAATGAACCTGTTGGCCGGCGGCTGGATTTTCTGATGCAGGAGTTGAACCGCGAAGCGAATACGCTGGCCTCCAAGTCGATAGATACTGATACCACGCGTTATGCGGTGGATTTAAAGGTGCTGATTGAGCAAATGCGCGAGCAGATCCAGAACATAGAATGATGCTGTATTGGCAGAATCTGCGAATGGTTATTGGCAGGTTTTATCAGCGTGCTGCGTTATAGTAAAGTAAAAATCATTTGATTCAACGCTAAAGACACTTTAATTTTGGTCGTTAGTAAGGTATGCCTTCAGAACGCTCAAAGCGGGGTTCTGCCTGAAAAAAGTGTGTAAAAGCACCCCGTTTCACGAGCGTTGTAATGAAAAAAATAATATTAATCTGTTCTCTCGGACTATTTGCCGGTGCCAGTCATGCCACCAACGGTATCAATTTAATCGGTTTCGGTGCTGAATCAACCTTAATGGCCGGCGCGGATATCGCCGTCGCTCGCGATACCACGGCGCTTAATACCAATCCGGCAGGCCTCACGCAAATTCACAATAAACGTTTTGATGCCTATGGATCGTTACTACGGATAACCGACTTATCCAGTGAAGATCAATTCGGTAATGATAAACATGCGAGCAATCTCTACACCGGATTGGGCGGTCTGGGCTATGCCCAAAAACTGCAAAACACCGCCTGTACCGTCGGTGGTGGCTTGTTTGCTCAGGGCGGTTCGGGCGGCGTATTTGAAAACCTGAATACGGTGTTTGGCACCAAAGATGAATACTCCGGCCTGTTTGCCGTCGGTAAGCTGACGGGTGGCGTTGGCTGTCAGGTAAACAGCAAATGGTCGGTGGGCGGCAGTTTTGGTCTGGTTTACGCGCAGGCGGAACAAAAGATTTTTCCGGATACTTCAGTGCCGGGGTTTTCGGGTATTGAAATAGATGATGCCAGCAGTCTGCGCACCAGCTTTAAATTGGGCATTCAATACCGCGCAACGCCTAAACTTACCTTAGCCGCCACCTACACTGGTAAAACTGAACTGCCATTAACCGATGGTGAATTAAAACTCAATCTGAACAGCGCCGGTCTGGGCATCGTCAAATACAATGATGTTTCATTGAAAGGGCTGGCTTTGCCTGAGGAAATCGGCGTTGGCGCCGCTTATCAGATGAATGACAAATTACTGCTGTCATTGAAAATAAACTGGCTGAACTGGTCAGATGCCATGCAACAAACCGAGTTAAGTGCCACGGATCCGGCTATTGCCGGTTTGCCGGACATTTACAGCACCTCGACTATGAACTGGGATAATCAATTGGTGTTTGCCACCGGTATGGCTTATCGCTACAACGAAAAACTGACCTGGTATGCGGGCTATAACTACGGCAAAAATCCGATCCCTAAAGAAAACACCAACCCGGTCGTCGCGGGTATTTTTGACCATCACCTGACCTTTGGTGGTCGTTATCAATACAATTCGGAATGGACGATTTACGGCGGTATTGAATACGATTTCCGTAAAAAAGTTGATTACACCAATGACGAACTGCCATTTGGTCAGGATGCGCAATTACGCAATGAAGCTGTCTGGCTGCATATGATGGTTAGCCGGCAGTGGTGATAATTGGCTATAGTTGAGATGCTTTTACAGCGAGCTTAAGCCCACTGGCGCCGGTCATTGCTGCGTTTTTGATGATACATACGCCGGTCTGCCAACATGCGAAGTTCATTAAGATTGATGGTTTCAATCCGGTTAGCCGAGCCATAACTGACGCCGGCTTTTTCAAAGCCATTTTGCCGCATGTGCATTATGGTTTCAGCGATAACATCTCTGATATTTTCTGCGACAGCAATCGTCTCACTGGTAATGGCAAATTCATCGCCGCCCATGCGATGCAGCACACCTAACTTACCCAGTTTTGCCGATAACACCCGGGCAAACATCTGTAGCATTTCATCGCCTTTCTGATGGCCATAGGTGTCGTTGTAGAGCTTCAGATTGTCCATGTCCAGCAGCGTTAACATGCCGCTGGCTGGTAGTTGGTCCATAGAAATATCCAGCGCGTAACGGTTTGGCAGACCGGTTAAAGCATCATGGTGGGCAATTTGTAAACTCTGCTGGACCAGCGCCAGACTGTGTTCTTTTTCACGGTAGACTTCTGCGAATTGATAACCCAGCACCAGGCCGATTAATAACACCTCGACCGTTACGGCCAATAAACCGATGTGTTCGATATAAATCGTATAAATACCGTCCAGATCCTCGCTGGAAATGGCGATGGAACCGATGACAAAAAAAGCGGCGATGGCCACCAGATAGAAATAAGCAATTTTATAACCTTCGTAGGCGCGGACCAGCGCCGCAATCAGACCGTACAACATCATCAAACCAACCCCGTATCGTGCAGCTTCTATGATGAGATGGTTGTAGAAGATTGCCACAAGCAGTAACACTGCCAGTATCAGTAAAAACAATTTCGCCAGATAATCCAGACGAGGATGTGTTTCAGCTCTTATCTGCAGTAAATGTTTGGCGAACAATATGTAGGCAAAGTTGCTCAGTAAAATCGGCCCGCCGACAAAATAAAACCAGTGGATATTCAGTAGGTCCGGGCTGATTAACAAGGCGGTGCTGTTGTACAGCACGTTCATCAGGATAAAAAAGGTGTACATGATTTCAGTCATACGCCGCCTGACAATAGCCAGAATGGCGTAGTACGCCCCCAAGCTTATCAGGATGCCAATACTGACCAGCGTGATAATGCCGCCCCATTTTATCGCCTGTCGGTAATGTGCCAATGTGTCCCAGTAGGGTTGTGGCTTGGCAATAAAATACGGTGAAACCAACTGCGTGGTCAGTTGATATTGGCCGGCAGGTAGTTTGAATTCACGGCCATGGCGCAGAAAAAAGGGATTATCAGCGGCAGATTGAATACCACCATACGCCTCAGCAACAACTTTACCGCTGGTGTCAGCTATGGTGTGATGAAAGCGTCCCAGTGCACTGGCATTTTTAAAATCAATGACAATATTTGTCATATCATCAGTGATTGCCAGAGTTGACTGAAAGACAAACCGGCCACCGGTGAGTGAGATAGATTCGACAGGGGTGTTGAGTGGCGCTGAGAATTGCCAGTTTTCATCAACTGCATACCACTGTCCGGAAAATTCCTGCTGGGCAAAACCACTAACGGGGAACAGCAACACCAAAAGCCAAAGCATCTTTCTGAACAGAGATCGCGCCTGATACACCAGAAAATGCAGGTATTTTTTCATGCGCGCTTGCACTGTCTGGAAAACGGTGGAGTTTTCATCTGTTCAGGTCATTCAGGCTTTATTGATCAATTAGCTGAAATCTAGCACACAAAGCCTGACAATATAACAATGCTGACGGGGGGGGCTGCGCTTTGAATGGCTGGAAAATCCAGCTTCATTTTTCAGAGTTGCTACAAGCTCTTGATAAGTTGAGGTTTATTCCGACTGCCGGGATTTGGCGTCATTAATGCTGATTTTGATTGAAAAACATTCAGTCAGAATTGGCAGGTTCAGGCGCCTTTCAATTTCCGTTTATGGGCATACATTGCCTGATCTGCCTTATCGATCAGTTCATAGATGTCCTGGCTATCTTCTGGATAAACCGCACCGCCGTAGCTGGCGCAAATCGATAATTGCCGTCCCTCAAATTGAAACGGTTGTTCGATATTCTGCGTCAGCCGCAACCTTTTCAGTTCGACGTTGCTGGCATTATCGATAGGCGTTAATACAAGACCAAACTCATCCCCGCCAAAACGGGCGACGGTGTCGGTTTCACGGCTGTTGTGTTTAAGCCGGCGGGCAAATTCCCTGAGCGCCGCATCACCAAACCGATGGCCGTGCTGATCATTGATTTTCTTGAGGCCATTCATATCAATCATCATGATGCCAGCCAGTTCTTTTTTGCGGTTTGCCTGAGCAATGGCTGTGCGCAGATGATCTAAAAATAAAGCACGATTGGCGAGGCCGGTTAAATCGTCATGGGTGGCCCGGTAAAAAAGCTGTTCATGATCATAATGTGCAGCGTAAAACATACAGGCGGCTACCAGTTCCGACAACATGCTAAGCAGGGTGGTATCGGCTTGTGTGAAGGCAGAAGGGTTTTTGGATAATACTTTCAGCACACCGATAACATCACCCTGATGTGTCAGGGGCACGACAATCATGGAGCGTAAGCCAACGCGCTCACAGGCGGCCTTATCGACTCTTGCATCTTGCCATGCATCATCACAGCGCATGATCTGTTGGGTGGCGACAGACATACCGGAAAGGCTGTTATGCCTTGAAATACGCAGACCTAGCTGTGACTCGGCAATACCACTGGCGGCACGGTAGACCATAAAGTCACCCTCAGCAAGTTCGATAACCGCGCCATAAGCGCCGGTCAACGGCATGCTTTTTTCGGTCACCAAATCCAGCACTTTGCTGATTTCCAGGCCTAGTTTTGCAATCTCCGTTTGCAGTTGAATCACTGCCATCAACTGGACGCGGCTTGGCATGTTTATTGTGTTTGAAACCATCAATACGTCAGTCAGTTCGCTTAGCTGAAATTGTATACCAAACGTTGTTTAGTAGCGTCGAAATACGGCCAGATGCTCCGCTTCCAGACGGATCCCCAAATATTCACCGATCTCATGCTGATGATGACTTTGTACCAGACAAAGTACCGGTTGTCCGCTGTTTAATTTTAAGGTGTAGAGATACACGGCGCCCCGGAAGGCCCGGCCGACAATTTCCGCTTTCATCGGACTTTCATCATCATGAATGACATCATCAGGGCGTAATAATAAATCCACTTCTGCGGGTAAACCATCGTGAGCATCAATTTCACCGGTGACAACGCCCAGTTCGGTTTCTACCTGATTGGTACCGGTCACACGACCCGGGATTAAAACACCCTGGCCGATAAAATCAGCCACCAGACGGTTGGCCGGCCGATGATAAAGATCATAGCCGTTGCCCCATTGATGCAGCCGGCCGTTACCGAGTACGCCAATATGGTCGGCCATGGCAAAGGCTTCATGTTGATCGTGGGTAACCAGAATGGCGGTAATACCATCACGGCGTAGTAGCTGTCGGACTTCTCTAGCCAGTTGTTCACGCAGATCTGAATCCATACTGGAAAACGGTTCATCGAGCAGCAGAATATTAGGCCGTGGTGCCATGGCCCGTGCCAGCGCCACACGCTGTTGCTGACCACCGGATAATTGATGTGGATATAAATCCCGGGCAGCAGTCAGTCCCACCAGTTCCAACAAACCCTCAACGCGTTGCTGGCGTGCCTCCCGGGAGAGTTTACGCAGACCAAAGCTAATGTTTTTACTGACGGTTAGGTGTGGAAACAGGGCAAAATCCTGAAATACCATACCTATATGCCGCTGTTCGGGTGGCAAATGCCGGCTCGGTTCACTGACGATTTGACCATGTAATTCAATGGCACCGGCTCGGACCGGTTCAAAACCCGCGATAGCACGCAAAAGTGAAGTTTTGCCGCAACCAGATGGTCCCAACAGGCAACCGATTTCACCTTCGTTTAAAGCAAAAGAAACCTGCTCGGCAACCACATGATTACCGTAAGCAATGCTGACATTATCAAGGGCGAGTTGTATGGCCATTAATTTTCCTGTGCGCTGGCATCATTGAGATGGCTGGCTGTTTGCCGGCTGCGGGTAATGGTACGGCTCAACAAAATGACCGGAACGATGCCAGCGACCACAATCGCCAGTGCCGCCGGGGCTGCTTCGGCAAGTCGCTCATCAGAGGCCAGTTCATAAGCGCGAACCGCCAAGGTATTGAAATTGAAGGGTCTTAATATCAGGGTAGCCGGCAATTCTTTCAAGACATCCACAAATACCAGCAAAATTGCCGTCAACAGCGAGCCTTGTAACATTGGAATATGCACTTTGCGCAACATAGTCAGTGGCTGATAACCAAAGGATCGGCCAGCTTCATCCATTGACGGCGTGATGCGCCCCAGACCACTGTCGACGGTTTGCAGGGCGACCGCCAGAAAACGGCATAAATAAGCAAATAATACCGCGACCAGTGTGCCACTCAACAATAAACCCGTTGAATAATCAAAGGTCTCGCGGGTCCAGCTATCCAGCGTATTATCGAACCAGGCAAACGGGATCATGACACCGACGGCGATGACGGCGCCCGGTACCGCATATCCCATACTGGCGAGACGCACGGCAAAACGGATCGCTTTGCCCGGATATAAACGTTGTCCGTAAGCCATCAAGAGTGCCAGTACCAAAGCCAGTACAGCGGCCAGCGTCGCCAGTTGCAGACTGTTGAGCAGCATTTGCACAAAACGGGCATCAATGACATCGCCGGCAACATGAATAGTCCAGCTGAATAACTGACCGGCGGGCAATAAAAAGCCGAAGAACAACACGGCAAAACTAAATGCAAAGGCCAGCCAGGCTTTGCTGCCGGTTAATTGAAAACGGCGCAGATCCTGATGTCTGCGACTGGTGTGATGATAACGGGCCTGCTTTCTTGAATAGCGCTCAAGTATCACCAGCGCCAGAATGAACACCATTAAACCGGCGGCCAGTTGCGCCGCTGCCGCCGCGCTGCCCATGCCAAACCATGTGCGGAAAATACCGGTGGTAAACGTGCTGACACCAAAATACTGAACGGTGCCGTAATCGGCCAGGGTTTCCATCAAAGCCAAAGACAAACCGGCAATAATCGCTGGCCTTGCCAGTGGCAGGGCAACGCTGAAAAATGTTCGCCACGGACCGTTACCCAGCGTACGGCTGACATCCAGTACACAAACCGATTGATTTAAGAAAGCGGCGCGGCTTAACAAATAAACATAGGGGTAAAGCACTAGTGTTAGCATTATAACCGCGCCGTTCAGGGAACGGATTTGCGGAAACCAGTAATCACCAAATCCCCAGCCGGTCAGATCGCGCAGCAGTGTTTGCACCGGTCCGGCAAAGTCCAGCATGCCCGTGTAGGTGTAAGCAATAATATAAGCAGGCATGGCCATTGGCAGTAGCAATGCCCATTCAAATATGCCACGGCCCGGATAACGGCACATGGTCGTCAGCCAGGCGGTACTGACACCCAGTAACAAGGTACCGATCGCCACGCCCAGCATCAGCCACAATGAATTACCGATATAGTCACTTAAAACTGTAGAGGCTAGATGTGCCCATACATCCCCGCTGGGGACAAACACAAACCCTAGTACCACCACCACCGGCATTGCAAGCAGCAAAGCGGTCAGCAGTACCAGGCTTTGAAAAGCAGATAAAGGCAGAAGTCGCGACATCAGGATGGTGGCAGCGTTTAAAAGCTGCCAACTCTACGTGCTGACAGGATTATTGCCAACCGGCACGATCCATCAGTTTTAACGCTTCGGTATTATTTTCACCTAATACGGACATATTCAATGGATCGGCTTTGAACTCACCCCATTGCTGCAACAGCGCACTACTGGCAATGCCTTCAACGACCGGGTATTCACCGTTCACTTCGGCATACCAGTGCTGGGCTTCATCCGAGGTCAGAAATTCCATTAACTTAATGGCATTGTCACGATTCTTGGCCGCTTTGGTAACGGCTGCACCGGAGACATTGACATGGGTGCCGCGACCATCCTGATTCGGCCAGAAGACGCCGATTTTGGTAGCCGCTTCACGTTCGGATGGATCGTCGCTGTTAGCCATACCTGCCAGGTAATAAGTGTTAGCAACGGCCAATTTACACTGGCCGGCTGCTGCTGCCTTAATTTGATCCCGATCGCCACCACGCGGTGGTCTGGCGAGGTTGTTAACCAGACCTTTCGCCCATTGTTCGGTGGCTTCAATACCGTTGGCAGCGATCATGGAGGCTACCAGTGACTGATTGTATATATTGCTCGATGAACGGATACAGATCTGCTGATGCCAGCGTGGATCGGCGAGATCTTCATAAGTCGATAATTCTGCCGGGTCCACTTCACCTTTGGCATACATAATCGGCCGTGCACGCAAAGATAAACCAAACCAATACCCTTGCGGATCGCGATAGGCCGATGGAATACGATGATTCAAAACATCAGATTCAACGACCTGCACCAGATTGGCTTCTTTGGCGCGGTGTAAGCGGCCGGCATCAGTCGTCAGCAGTAAATCGGCCGGGCTATTGCGTCCCTCGTTTTCCAGGCGGCTGAGTAACTCATCAGCATTACCGGTAACCAGGTTGACCTTAATCCCGGTTTCTTCGGTGAATCTGTCCAGCATGGGTTTGATCAGCGCTTCAATCCGTGCAGAGTAAAGGTTGACCTCTTCAGCTGCCTGCGACAATGCAGGTGCTGTTAACAAACTCAGTGATAAACCCACAAAGCCTAACAAACGCAGTGGACGCATTTTTGTCTCCCGAAAATAACAATAAGATGAAATGATAATGAGACTGATTATCAATTAAAAGAGTTCAGCGGAAATATTTTTTTCGGGCTAATCGGCATAAACAGCGCAGCCGACATATTCATTGGCCCGGACAGCGTAAAGTACGTCTCTGTACTGGCAGAAAAATCCGGAAACCAGTATTGTTTCAGGCATTAACGCCGCTCAGCTTGCGGCATTTCAAGCAAGGTTTAACGATGTCCGGAAGTCTTTTTATCGTTGCAGCGCCCTCAGGGGCGGGCAAAACCAGTCTGGTGCAGGCACTGGTCAGACAGGATCCCAATGTGCGTTTGTCGGTATCGCATACCACCCGGCCGCCGCGCAGCGGTGAGGTAGAAGGTCGTGATTATTATTTTGTGAATACTGACACCTTTGCCAGTATGCGCGATGCCGGCGCGTTTCTGGAATCGGCCAATGTGTTTGACAACCATTACGGCACTTCCGCTGAAGCAGTGCACCAACAGTTATCACAAGGCTTTGATGTCATTCTGGAAATCGACTGGCAGGGTGCTGCGCAGGTGCGACGTAATTTTGCCGATAGCCAGAGTATTTTTATTCTGCCGCCCTCTAAAGCAACGCTGGAATACCGGTTACGCAACCGTGGTCAAGATGATGAGGCAACCATTAGCCGGCGTATGCGTGATGCCGAGCGCGAAATTTCGCATTACATCGAATTTGATTACCTGATCGTCAACGATGATTTTGACCAAGCTTTACAAAGTTTGACCGCGATAGTGATAGCTGCCCGGCATCAGCGCAAACATCAGGTGCAAATTCATCAACAACTACTATCTGATTTACTAGCTTAAAACGCTGATTTTTCGTAACATAAAACGTTTTCTCAAGCAGGATAAAACCATGGCACGTACAACCGTAGAAGATTGCCTCGATTTCGTCGACAACCGTTTCCATCTGGTGCTGGTTGCCGCCAAGCGCGCCCGTGAAATTGCCCTGGGTGATGATCCGCTGGTACCCGTCGATAACGACAAACCAACCGTTCTGGCATTGCGCGAAATTGCTGCAGGTCTGACCGGGCCAGAAATTCTGACCCGCAGCAGTGCCCGCGTGCATGCTGAAGCCAGTGTTGTCAGCGAAGAAGAGCTGCAAAGCGAAGTTTAATTGCCGTGAGCGCAAAACCCACTGTCGCCACTGAGCTGGATTTCATACAGGAATCCGAGCCGAAGCTGACAATTGATGATCTGTGTTTTGCCACGGCCAACTATCTGGAACCGGCGCAGGTGGATGCCATCCGCCGCGCCTATCATTACGCTGACCATTGCCACGAGGGCCAGACCCGACGCAGTGGTGAGCGCTATATCACTCACCCTTTAGCGGTCGCGCATGTATTGGCGATGATGCATATGGATTACGAATGCATCATGGCTGGACTGCTGCATGATGTTATCGAAGACACCGATGCGGCGCGTGCCGATGTCGCCAGCGAATTTGGTGATGCGGTCGCTGAACTGGTGGAAGGCGTCACCAAGCTGGCGCAGGCGGCCTTTGAAAACAGCAAACAATCGCCGCTGGAAAAACAAGCCGAGAATTTACGCAAAATGCTGCTGGCGATGTCTCGCGATATCCGCGTTATTATCGTCAAACTCGCTGACCGCTTGCACAATATGCGTACGCTGGGTCATTTGCGGCCGGAAAAACGCCGGCGGATTGCCAATGAAACGCTGGAAATTTATGCGCCGATTGCCCAGCGTCTGGGTATGAACCTGATGCGCTGTGAGCTGGAAGATCTGGGCTTTCATGTGCTGCATCCGATCCGCTATCGGGTATTGGCGGATGCTGTGCGCCGGGCACGCGGTAACCGTAAAGAAATTGTCTCGCAAATCACCGCATCGATCCTCAACCGCATGGAGCAGGAAGGTCTCAGCGCTGATATTCAGGGGCGCGAGAAGAATCTCTATAGCATTTACAAAAAAATGGTCAGTAAGCAGCTGTCATTTTCAGAAGTGATGGATGTTTATGCATTTCGTATCATTGTCGATGATGTGGATACCTGCTATCGGATGCTTGGCGTTATGCATAATCTCTACAAACCGGTGCAGGGTAAATTCAAAGATTACATTGCCATCCCTAAAGCCAATGGCTATCAATCGCTGCATACCGTGTTATTCGGCCCATATGGTGTGCCGATAGAGATTCAGATCCGCTCGCGGGATATGGATCATTTAGCGGAAGCCGGCGTTGCTGCCCACTGGTTGTACAAAACCGGCGGTGAAGCGGATGGTAATGCCTTAGCACATCGTAAAGCCAGACAATGGTTGCAAGGCATTCTGGAAATGCAAAAAGGCTCCGGAGACTCAGAAGAGTTTCTGGAAAATCTACGTATGGATTTATTCCCAGATGAAATATATGTGTCGACGCCCAAAGGTGAAATCCTGACCTTGCCGCGTGGTGCTTCAGCCGTCGATTTTGCCTATGCCGTTCACAGTGATGTCGGTAACAGTTGTGTTGCAGCCCGCGTCGGCCGCCACTTGGTGCCACTCAGCACGCAGCTGGAAACCGGCCAGTCGGTGGAGATTATCACGTCACCGACCGCTCATCCGAATCCGGCCTGGCTGAATTTTGTGGTGACGCCGAAAGCGCGTACCAATATTCGCCAATACCTGAAACATTTACAGGCCGAAGAAGCCATCGCCCTTGGCCAGCGTTTGCTTAATAAACATTTGCTGGCGTTTTCAACCGCAATGGAAAATATCCCAACGGACCGCATTAAAGTGGTGGTTAAGGAGTTTGAAGCCAAAAACTTTGATGAAGTATTACGGGATATTGGTCTCGGTAATCATGCGGCACTGCTGGTGGCGCAGAAACTGGTGCATCATGAAACGCCCGATAAAGAACCCCATGCACTGCTTATCGCCGGCACCGAAGGCATGGTGGTCAGTTTTGCCCGCTGTTGCCATCCGATTCCGGGCGATCCGATCCATGGCTACATCAGTACCGGCCGCGGCATTATCATCCATCAGCGTAGCTGTAAAAACACCACACATCTGCGGGTGCAAAATGATAAGTGGCTGGATGTCGCCTGGTCACCGGAAGTTAGCAGAGTCTTTCCGGTTGACGTGATGGTGCATGTCAAAAACCAGCGTGGGGTGCTGGCGACGGTGGCCGCCGTTGTTTCAGAAGCTGATTCTAATATCGATAATGTGGTTGTTGACGAGCGTGACGGTGGTTATTCCGACTTACGCCTGACCATCGAAATATATAACCGCAAACATTTAGCGCGGGTGATCCGCCGTTTGCGTTTGCTCGACATGGTCGAGCGTATCAGTCGTATCAACAGTTAATTTTTGTTTAATCCGCCGTTTCAGCGGCGCAGCCGGAGTATTGTTATGTCCCGTGAAATCATTCATACCGCCAACGCACCCGAAGCCATCGGCACTTATTCACAAGCTGTCAAAGTCGGCGATGTGGTGTATTTGTCCGGACAAATTCCGCTGGTCCCTGAAACCATGACCGTGATTGAGGGTGACTTTGCGACCCAAACCCGCCGGGTATTTGATAATTTGGTAGCCGTTGCTAAAGCTGCTGGTGGTAGTCTGCAGGATGTGGTCAAGTTGAATATTTACCTGACTGATCTGAGCTATTTCGGCACGGTTAATGAAATTATGGCGGAATATTTTCAGCAGCCTTACCCGGCCCGTGCGGCAATCGGTGTGGCGTCATTGCCTAAAGATGTACCAGTGGAAATGGACGCCATTTTGCACCTTGGAGCCTGAATCGACGCCGGTTAAGGACTGACCGTGGCCACTTTGACCTTACAGGATCCGGTGACGGCGCTCAGTGGTGTTGGTGAAAAATTGGCCGAGAAGCTCGGCAAACTGGGGATCCGTCAGGTACAGGATTTACTGTTTCATTTACCACTGCGTTATCAGGATCGCACCCGTTTGATGCCACTGGGCAGCCTGCGTTTGCAGCAAGAGTCACTGGTGGAAGGGGTGATTGGTCTCAGTCAGGTGAATTTCGGCCGGCGCCGCTCGTTGCTTTGTCACATCAGTGATGGCACCGGCTCACTGATACTGCGCTTTTTTCATTTCAGCAAAGCACAGCAACAACAGCTGGCCAAAGGCCGGCGTATCCGCTGTTTTGGCGAAGTGCGCAGTGGCCCGTCATCGCTGGAAATGGTGCATCCTGAATATCAGCTGGTCAGTGATAATAGTTTGACACCGGTCGATGCCGCGCTGACACCGGTGTATCCGACTACTGAGGGGCTGCATCAGTTATCGTGGCGGAAATTGATCCGTCAGGCGCTGATGCTGCTTAATGATCAGCAAATGCCGGAATTACTGGCTGCGCTCGATGCCCAGCATCCCCTATTAAAGTATCAGTTAACAGAAGCCCTGCAATTGGTGCATCAGCCCCCGCCCGACAGCGATGTGCAACAGTTGATTAATCGCCAGCACCCTGCGCAAAAACGTCTGGCTTTCGAAGAATTACTGGCGCAGCAGTTGACCATGCGGCAGATCCGCCGGCAAATGCAGCGGCATCAGGCGCCGTTATTACAAGGTGAATCACCGCTGGCGCAGCAGCTATTAAGTCACTTACCTTTTGCTTTAACGGCGGCCCAGCAGCGGGTGTTGCAGGACATTTATCAGGACTTTGCACAGCCGCTGCCAATGCAGCGACTGGTGCAGGGTGATGTCGGCTCCGGTAAAACCGTGGTGGCGGCCCTAGCCACCATTGCGGCGGTTGCCAGTGGATATCAGGCGGTCATGATGGCACCCACTGAGTTACTGGCCGAGCAGCATTTTCAAACTTTTAACAACTGGCTGACACCGCTGGGCATTCAGGTTGGCTGGTGCGCCGGTAAACAAACGGCTGCGCAGCGAAGACAAAGCATCAGCGGTTTGGAAAGCGGTGAGATTAAAGTAGCGGTCGGCACCCATGCTTTATTTCAGGATGAAGTGGTGTTTGCCAATCTTGGCCTGGTTATCATCGATGAGCAGCACCGGTTTGGTGTACATCAACGGCTGGCACTTCGTGATAAAGGCCGCAAGCTCAACAGTTATCCGCATCAATTAGTGATGACGGCGACACCGATCCCGCGGACGCTGGCTATGACCGCCTACGCGGATTTACAAGTATCGATAATTGATGAATTACCACCCGGCCGCCAGCCGGTTACCACTGCTGTGGTGGCCGATAACCGCCGTCAGGAAGTCATTGAACGGGTACATCATGCCTGCCAGCAACAGCGTCAGGTTTACTGGGTATGCACGCTGATTGAAGAGTCAGAACATTTACAATGTCAGGCGGCTGAAGACACAGCGGCCAGTTTGCAGGCGGCGCTGCCGGATTTAAAAATATTACTGGTGCATGGCCGTATGAAAGCCACCGAAAAAGAGGCTGTGATGCAGGCCTTTAAAAACGGTGAAGCCGACTTGCTGGTGGCGACTACGGTGATTGAGGTAGGGGTCGACGTGCCTAATGCCAGTCTGATGGTGATTGAAAATGCTGAGCGGTTGGGGCTTGCCCAACTACATCAATTACGTGGCCGGGTAGGCCGCGGCAGTGTGCAAAGCCATTGTCTCTTGATGTATCACCCGCCGTTGTCAGAAAACGGGCTGGCACGCCTCAAATGTCTGCGTGAAAGTAATGATGGTTTTGTGATTGCTGAGCGGGATTTACAGATCCGCGGGCCCGGTGAGTTGCTGGGTACCAGACAGACCGGTTTACCGCAGTTTCGCGTCGCTGATTTGCTGGCTGATCAGGATTTATTGCCGGCGGTCAGCCGCGCAGCGGATGAGTTGATTGATAAGGCGCCGGCCGAGGCAAAAGCGCTGATCCATCGCTGGTTTGCCGATAAAGTTAATTTGGGGCAGGTGTAAACTGATGCCTATGTCACATGCTTATCCGCACTGGCTGACCCCGCACAAAGCCCGTTTACCGGCTGCGCTTGCTGATTGGTTACAAGACACCGGTTCGCTGACAGCAAGATTAAAAGCGCACAGCCAGCAGACATTTTCGGTGCAGGTTCAAAATAGCGGCTGGCAGAAAGCGAATATTGATGAGGCCCGGACACTGCATATTGATCGTCGGCAGCGGGTGTATTGCCGGGAAGTGTGTCTGCTGGATGGACAACAGCCAAGGGTGTTTGCCCGTACCGTGGTGCCACTGGCAAGTTATCCAACGTTACGAATGGGATTGTCGCGGCTCGGTAATGCATCGTTGGGGCAGTGGTTATTTAACGATCCGGGTGTCACGCGTGGCCCTATCGAAATCTGCCGGCTACCCATAGATCATCCGCTTAACCGGCATGCTTGTCAGGCTGCGGCGATTGACATGCAATCCTTGTGGGCGCGCCGCTCGTGCTTTACGCTGCGCGGCAAAACTTTGCTGGTCAGTGAAGTGTTTTTACCGGCAACGGAACAATATCAATGGTAAATAGCAAAACATCATTTTTAAAACCCTATTTACAACTTACCCGGCTGGACCGGCCGATCGGTATCTTATTGCTGCTGTGGCCGACATTGATGGCACTTTGGATCGCTGCGGAAGGATTGCCGGACATCAAACTGCTGGTGATTTTTACGCTGGGTGTGGTGCTGATGCGCAGTGCCGGCTGCGCGATTAATGATTTTGCTGACAGGGATCTGGATGGTGAAGTCTGGCGCACCGAAAACCGGCCGCTGGCGACCGGAGCACTCAAACCCTGGCAGGCGGTGGCAACCTTTGTGGTGCTGGCGTTGCTGGCATTTCTGCTGGTGCTGCAACTAAATACGCTGACTATTGCGTTGTCTCTGGTGGCACTGGTGCTGGCTTTTTGTTATCCGTTTATGAAACGTTATACCTATCTGCCACAACTGGTATTGGGCATGGCGTTTGGCTGGGCGATCCCGATGGCGTTTGCTGCGCAGACCGGCAGCGTGCCGCTGATTGCCTGGCTGCTGTTTATCGGCAACATTATCTGGACTACGGTTTATGACACGTTTTATGCAATGGCTGACCGGGCTGATGATGTCAAAGCCGGTATTAAATCGACAGCGATTCTGTTTGGTGACGATGACCGCTTGATTCAGGGTATTTTGCAGGGGCTGTTTGTGCTGGTAATGATTTTAACGGGTCAGCAACTGGCGCTGGGCGGGGTTTTTTATATTGGCCTTGTCGCCGTTTGCGGTCTGTTTGTCTATCAGCAATATCTGGTGCGGCAGCGTCAGCCCCGGGCCTGTTTACAGGCATTTCTGAATAATAACTATGTCGGTGCGGTGTTATTTATCGCCGTGGTCTTACATTACGTCAAAGTCGGCAACGTATATTGAACAGGCTGATTGCGGCACTGTGTTTATCTTTCAGTACCAGTCTGGCCGTCGCCGATGTGTATCGCAGTGTCGATGCTGACGGTAATATCCGTTTCAGCGATCGGCCAGCCGCCAATGCTCAACAGGTGGTTGTGGCGTCGTTATCCAATCGTTACCGGCATCAGGTCGACTATGTCTATGACGGTGATACGCTGGTGCTGGAAAACGGTGAGCGGGTCAGATTACTGAATATCAATGCACCGGAAATCAGCAGCCGCCATCGTGATGGCGAGCAGGGCGGTGATGCGGCCAAACAATGGTTAAAACAGCAGATTGGTAAAGCGCCGGTTTATCTGCGCTTTGATAAAGAACAACGTGATAAATACGATCGGCTGCTGGCGCATATTTTTCTTGAAGATGAACGGCATTTAAACGCCGAAATGCTCAAACAAGGTCTTGCTGCGCTAACCGTGCACCCGCCCAATCTGTTGTATGCCGATAAATTGCAGGCTGCTCAGCAACAGGCGATTAATGACAAAGCGGGTATCTGGGATGGTCAGGCTTATCCACTGAAACAGGTTCACGCAGCGCTGCCAACCAGCGAGCGTCGCGGCTGGCAGCGCTGGCAAATCACACCAAAGCAAATCAAAGCCACCCGCAGCCAAATATGGCTGATGGCCGGTGATAGGCTGAGTTTGCGGATCAAAAAAGACCATCTGCCATTATTTTCAGCGCCGGAAAGTTATCTGAATAAAACCCTGGAAGTGCGGGGCTGGCTGTCGCGGCGCGGCAATGATTATTTTATTCAGGTATTGCACCCGAGCGCGATTGCAGTACGCTAATAAAACAGCGTAATGGACACCACAATATGGGTTTGCTTGCAGGGTCAGCCTTTTTTGAATTAACGGCATTACTGGTACTGGCAGCGTTAGCCGGTTTGATTGGTTTACTGTTGCGTCAGCCGATGATAGTCAGTTTTATTGCCGTTGGCGTATTGGCCGGGCCATCGGCACTGAATATCGTCCAGTCGCATGAGCAGATCGATGTGCTGGCGGAGCTGGGCATCGCCTTACTGCTGTTTCTGGTGGGGCTGAAGCTGGATTTAAAACTCATCCGTTCGGTGGGACCGGTGGCATTGGCAACCGGACTCGGTCAGGTATTGTTTACCGCATTATTCGGCTTTTTTATCGGCCTGCTGCTCGGGCTGGACGCTGTCGCAGCTTTTTACGTGGCCATTGCGCTGACCTTTTCCAGCACCATTATTATCGTCAAACTGCTGTCTGATAAACGTGAGGTTGATGCGCTGCATGGTCGCATTGCTATTGGTTTTTTGATTGTTCAGGACTTGTTTGTCATTGTCGCCATGATGGTGTTGTCGGCTTACGGGATTGGCGGCAGTGAAAACGGCAGTTCGCCAGCGCTACAAATTATGACGGTGCTGTTTTACGGATTGGTGATGCTGACACTGGTGGGGGTGTTTATCCGTTATCTGGCAACACCGCTGGTCAATCATATTGCCCACTCGCCGGAATTACTGGTGATTTTTGCCATTGGCTGGGCGACGCTGCTGGCGGCGCTTGGTGAATATTTTGGTTTTGGCAAAGAGCTGGGTGGTTTGCTGGCGGGCATTTCACTGGCCTCAACCGCTTACCGCGAAGCCATTGTCGCGCGCTTATCGTCACTGCGTGATTTTCTGCTGCTGTTTTTCTTTATCGCGCTGGGCACACAACTGGATTTGAGTTTGCTTGGCGAACAGGTTGGTCCGGCACTGGTGTTTTCGGTGTTTGTGCTGATTGGCAATCCGCTGATTGTGCTGGCGATCATGGGGTATATGGGCTATCGAAAACGTACCGGTTTTCTGGCGGGTTTAACGGTGGCGCAAATCAGTGAATTTTCGCTGATTTTTATGGCGATGGGTGTCAGTCTTGGTCATGTCGGCAATTCAGCGCTGGGACTGGTAACGTTGGTAGGGCTGGTCACCATTGCCTTGTCTGTTTACATGATCACCTATTCTCATAGCTTGTTTCGCTGGTGTGAACCGCTTTTGGGTGTGTTTGAGCGGCGACAGGCATTTCGTGAACAAACCGATGATCGGCAATTGCCTGCGCATCAGCACTATGACGTGATTATTTTCGGCCTGGGCCGTTATGGCATGGTGATCACCGAACGTTTACAAGCTGCAGGTCAGCGGGTGCTGGCGGTGGATTTTAATCCAGATGTGGTGCGCCGTTTCCGGCAGCGGGGTTTTGAGGTCATGTACGGTGATGCCTCGGATATGGATTTTATTGAAATGCTGCCACTGAACAATGTGCAATGGGTGATTTGTGCCATGCCGCAGCATGATCTGGGGGTAACGCATGAAGATCCGCGAATTGTGCTGCTGGACGCCCTGAAACAACAGCATTATCAGGGCAAGGTGGCGGTTTCAACGCATTTCACCCACGATATCGCCGGTCTGCATCAACATGGCGCTGATCTGGTGTTGCAGCCTTATCATGATGCCGCCGAACAGGCAGTCGAGCGGATTAGGGCAGCGTCTTCCTAAGGTGCCTGATGGACACAGTTACGGCCGGAAACCTTAGCGGCGTAAACAGCCTGATCGGCTGTCTGTATAAGCTGTTTGCTGGTTTGCAGCGCACTGTTCTGCGTTAGTGTGGCCAGCCCGATGGACAGGGTTATCTGCACTTTGCGGCCGTGGCTGACTGTAAACACCAGTGCAGCGATATGTTCACGCATCCGCCGGGCAATTTCTGCGGCAGCATCGGCATCGGTGTCAGTCAGTAATATGACAAACTCTTCACCACCGTAACGAGCCAGCACATCCGTGCTGCGCAGACTGTCATTGAGCAGGCCGGCGACTTGTTTGAGGATCTGATCACCAGCCTGATGGCCATGCTGATCATTGACTCGCTTGAAGTGATCTAAATCCACAAACAGGCATGATAATGGCGTTTGCTGGCGTTTGGCGCGGCTGACTTCCTCTTCAATACGCTGATCAAAGAAACGCCGGTTATTGACACCGGTCAGCGGATCTCTAAGGCCAACCAGTTTGATTTCTTCATGCAGCCGGGCATTTTCAATACAGGCAGCCACAACCGCAGCCATATGCTGTAAAAACTGCGTACCAATGCCGGATTGAAACCGTGATGGATTGCGACTACCGAGGTTGAGACAACCGATAAGCTGTTGCTGACGGACAAGCGGTAATAAAGCTACCGAGCCCAGATCACTGACAGTTGGAAATAAGCTGGCATGTTTGGACACTTCAAAGGCTGACAATCTCGGGCTGCGTTGCAGGTTGAAAAATTGATCCAGCGTATGAAAACTATCAGTGAACAACAGCTTATCCTGCCATTGGCTACTGTCAGGAATAGCTTCCACCAGACGTTGCATGGCGTATTCCGGATCATATAAAAGCAGGGTTACTTCGGTCAGCTGAAATCGCTGCTGATGCTGTTCGAGAATAAGCGCTAACAAAGCAGACAAGCTGCCACAACTGAGCAGACTCAGTTCATATTGCTGAAAATTATCCTGCTTGCGCTCATTGCTTTTGGCAATGCGCAGCAAGGCATCCAGCCGTTGTTGTAGCGTGCTTGCGTCTTGTCGCATCCGGCAGCCTTATGGCCGAGTCAGTCGGTTAGCTTCTCTCTGCCTGCCAGTATTCAGTGACGGCTGAAAGATAAATTAAGCTTTAAT
>FYBJ01000483.1_pt1 | contig 21985 bp, 21 predicted proteins | sample 1134611 | NCBI WGS metagenome assembly FYBJ01 (sample SAMEA104116008, study PRJEB20421) | marine metagenome | isolation source: marine | reverse complement strand
TGGATTTAACCCTACAAATATTTTAGGCGGTATTGGACTAAAAAATATTCAAGACAGGGTAGAGGAGATCAAAGGATCCTTTTCTATCAATAGCGAACCAAACCAAGGCACCGATTTATATATTCAAACACCTATTTATGACTAATAATTCGAGAATTTTAATTGTTGACAATCATAAAATCTTTTTAGAAGGACTATTTCAATCTTTATCAAACTTGGGGTACACCAGCATTTCATCAGCAACCTCATGTTATGAAGCTTTACATAAGATTAAAACAGCAAGAACAAATGATCCTTTTGAGCTTCTTCTTACCGATTTGAGCTTTGAGTGCTCAGACGCGAACCAAGACTTAGATTCAGGAGAGTCCCTAATCAAAAGGTTAAAAAAAGAAAATATAAAAATCAAAACAATCGTCATTTCTGCCCATTCCGAGACAAACAGGGTATTTAATGTCATCCAGAATTTAAATCCGGATGGGTATATTTTAAAAAATGATTGTGACTCTTCAGAGTTAGGAGCCGCTTTGCGAAGAGTATTGGACGGCAATCAGTTTTATTCTCATGAAATCCATCAAAAAATAATGCGAAGGAATTTGGTTCAGATCCAAATGGATGAGATAGCCTTACAAATCTTAAGAGCATTGCCTAATCATACCAAAATAGCAAACCTGGAAGGCGTCATAAAAAAAGCAAACGGAGATGATTTAAAGCTGCGTTCTATTGAAAGCAAGTTGAGTAATCTGCGAGTTGATTTGGAGGCAAATAATAACATTGATCTCGTACTTAAGGCCAAAGAATTGGGAGTAATTGATTGATTTTTTTCGATTTGCGGAAACCCACATTTTAGGATTCAGAAATCACATTCTTCAATCTTTTAGTCAGTTATATATTTGACAATAATTGTTTGAGACACAAGTTACTTTGTGGGTTAAATTGCTAGTTAAAGAGAAACAGCCTTATTGATGATTCAGTAGGGCTGTTTTAAATTCCAAGAATCATTTTAGCAATTAGAAAATAAATTAAGATTCCGAAAATATCATTACTGGTTGTAATGAAGGGTCCTGTCGCGATGGCCGGATCTACCCCCCTTTTATTTAAGAATAAAGGAACAAAAGTTCCCACTAGACCTGCCACTACGATTACTGCTACTAAAGACACAGAAATGGCTAAGGCCGTATTTGTTCTCCCTTGATAAGCCCAGACAAATAAGAATAAAAATATTGCTAAGATGACTCCGTTTAATAAGGCTAGAAGCATTTCTTTTAATAGCCTAGAATTAATACTCCCTTTTACGTCATCATTTGCTAAACCTTGAACAATAATCGCAGAAGATTGAACCCCTACATTTCCAGCCATTGCCGCAATTAATGGTGTAAAAAAGAATAAGGCAGCATATTTACTAAATACATCGTCAAAACCTTCCATAATTAAAAAAGCTCCAATACCACCAATAAGCCCTAAAAACAGCCATGGCAGGCGCGCTCTTGTTAACTCTAAAATGCTATCATCTGAGTCTACGTCCTGGGTTAGTCCGGCAGCTAACTGATAATCTTTGTCAGCTTCTTCTTTTAAGACATCAACAATATCATCAATGGTAATCCTACCCAGTAAAACATTATTGTCATCAACAACAGGAATGGCCTCTAAGTCATATTTCGCCATAATTTTGGCTACCTCTTCATCCTTTTCACTTACGTTCACCGAATCCACTTTTGACTTAGATATTTCGGCTATTTTTTGATCTGATTTGGCAATAATTAGATCCTTCAATGAAAGTCTCCCGACCAATTTGTCTTCTTTGTCTACAACATAAATGGAGTGAACTCTAGTAACGTCTTTTGCCTGACCGCGAATTCGTCTCATGCAACCAGCAACGGTCCATGTTTCATAGACTTTCACCAACTCTTTTGCCATTAAAGCTCCGGCCGAGTTATCCTCATAAGACAGAAGTTCTTCAAGATCTGCTGCTAAATCTTTATCAGATAAAGCTGCAATTACTTTGGATTGAAGTTCTTCAGAAAGTTCACCAATAATATCTGCCGCGTCATCGGTGTCTAACTCGACAATCTCACCTGCAATTTCCTTTACTGTGAGGTTTTCAAGGATTTTTTCTCTGGTATCTTCATCTAACTCTGTTAGAATATCAGAGGTTTTTTCACTATCAAGGAGTTTGATAATATAAACCGCCTCCTCAAAATTCACTTCTTCTAATACCTCAGCAACATCAGCATAATGAACCTCCTTGAACAATTTGGTAATAGCAGCATCATTCTGATTTTGTATGTCAAGCTGTAGGTTTTCAATGAAAGCATCAGTAAATTCAAATGCCATTGTCTGCTATTTTTTGAGTTAGGATAATAAATTCTTCAACCGATAATTGCTCAGGTCTCATCGCAAATATAGGCTCTTCTTTTAAAGATTGCGAAAGATTGAAGGATTTTAAACTACTCCTCAGCATTTTTCGACGTTGATTAAATGCTGTTTTTACTACTTGGAAGAAAAGCTTTTCACTTACAGGAAGTTTGAAATCTTTTTTACGCACACATTTTATGACTCCAGAATCAACTTTTGGAGGCGGATTAAAAACACTTGGCGGAACTGTAAATAAATATTCCACATCATAAAAAGCCTGAGTTAACACGGACAAAATTCCATAGGTTTTTGACCCTTTCTTTTCAGCAATCCGCTCTGCTACCTCTTTTTGAAACATTCCTGAAAATTCTTTCACCACTTCTCGACTTTCGAGAGCTTTAAAAACAATCTGACTTGATATATTATATGGGTAATTCCCGATAACACCTACTTGATTCCCATTAAATTGACGTTCTAAATCTGATTTCAAAAAATCCATTTCTAGAATTTCGAATTTATTAGAAGAGGTATTCAGTTTGATATACTCTTTTGGAAAATCTTCCTTCAAAAAAGCGACCGATTCCCTATCGATTTCAAAAACCGTGAGCTTTTGTTTTTTTTGAAGTAAAAATTGCGTCAATACACCTGTTCCAGGCCCAATTTCCACAATATGGTCAAATCCGTCGTAAGTTAATGAGTTCGCTATTTTTTGAGCAATATTCAAATCAGTTAAAAAGTGTTGGCCAAGATGTTTTTTGGGCGTTACAGCCATAATGAGAAAGTCTAGTTGTTAGAATTTGTGGGATAAAATTCTTTAATCAATCGAAGTTCTGTTCTAAAGGCTACCATTTTATCACCAAATTTACGCATGCCATCTACTCGTAACCTCTGCGCATCTTCTTTGTAATAATTTTGAATATCTTCCTTTGTTTTGGCCGAATACTGAACAGAATATGTCGTTCCGCCCATTTCTTCCTCTATAAGAACCTCAGTTAATTTTGCTGCGACAAATTTACCTGTGTTTAAAACATCCAAAATATGTGATTCCATCCAAGTTAACCATTCGTCTTTTACTTCATCATCGATATTGATTGTAACATTGTATATGAACATGAAATTTTCTTTTCTAATTATAAATTATCACCTCGTATTTTTCTAAACTTTTTACGAGCCTCTACGAGGTAAATACTCGAGGGATACTCAAAGATAATTTTCTGATAATAGCTTTTTGCTTTTTCCAATTCTTTTATTTCAGAAAAATAAACTTCGGCCAGCATAAAGTAGATATCATCTGCTAAAAAGCTCTGCGGATCTGTTTTTACGATTTTTTCTAGGCTTTGAATGGCAAAATCGAACTGTTTCAACTCTAAATGCAGTTTCGCTTTTAAGAAAAATGCATCATCAAAAACAACCTCGCTCGGAGTTAATCCATTTGGAAATAAATCTTTGTTTTCAATTAATTCATCAACAATAGATAATGCTTTTTCGGTCTTCTTTTGATATTGAAATAATTCTGCTTTTGCTAATTGAGTCAAACCTGTTGGAATGGAATCCACAGGTTCATTGTCTGTAATTTTTAAAAATAAATCAACTGCGTCGTTTGCAATTCTTTGAGTTGTTGAACTTTTCAATACCTTCAACTGTGCTTTTGCCCAAGTAAAATCACCTTTAAAGTAAGAAGTTTGAGCCGTTTTGAATCGTGCTTCTTGAGCGATTTGGCTATTTTTTAGCTGACTTTGAATTTTAGAAAAGTTGATTAAGGCACTATTGTATAACCCCCTAAACACTAATACTTCCCCTAACTTTAACTGAATTCTAGCTTTCGTATATTTTGATGTGATTAGCGATAATGCCTTTTCTAAGACTTCTTGACCTTTCTCAGGCAAGCCTTTCTCGAAAGTTAAATAATCGGCATAAACCAATTGAATTTTGATAGTACTCTGATTATATCCGAAGCTCTCAAATACAGAAGTAAACAAACCCTCCACCTCTGGGTTTTTAGTTGCTACTGAAATCTCTAGTAAAAATCGTTGGGCATCTATCTGTTCCCCTCGATTTTGAGTTTTTTCTAGTATGTAATCATAACAGGCTTTTGATGCATCGTAATCATTTGCGGATAGCGCATTTCTTCCTAGACGGAATATTTCAGATAAATCTTCGGGTTTTCTCTCATAAATCGCTTTTTCCTGCCGAAGAGCCTTTCCGTAATCACCTTGCAGAGCAAAAAACCAACTGAGAAGGATATTCCACTCATCTTTGGGTTTACTTATTGCCTTTCTTAATAACGTTCGTTTAAATAGATTGTTAATTTCATCATCTGGGTTTTCTGATAAATAACGACTCGCGAATCGTTGCACGACATTCAAATAACTGGAGTTTTTGTCAACCAACTCCACATAAGATTGAAACATTCTTTCGAACTCACCTTTTTCTCCATAGATCTGAGCAATCTGAAAGTTGTAATTGGAACTTTTATTTTTTTCCATACCAATTTCATATGTCTCAATAGCATAGTCTAACAAGTTGTAATCTTTGAATAAACGACCTGCAATTCCGGCGTAATTCGGCTTGATTTTGGTGTATTCAATTGCCTTTTTGTATTGAATTTCTGCACTTTCTTTTTGGAACTGCTTTTCAAAATTATAACCTAAAAGCACATATAAATACGGCATGTCTTTATTGGTTTTTAGTTTGTTAGTTAGCAATTCCTCGGCCAATTTAAACTTACTCGTTTGCTGATAACAATTGATAAGCCTCTGAAGATATGTCGTATTAAATGGACTTCTTCGATACAATCGCTCATAGATTTGAATGGCCTTTTCGTATTGAGATTGCCGCAAATAATTCTCTGCTAAGGCATATTCATTTTGTAATGGTGTCTGTGACCAACAAAATGATGTGAAAACCAGTAATATCAAGAGAAAAAAGGACCTCATAGGCTCAAAGATACCGAAGTGCAATGTTAAATTTATATTAAACAACGCGATTTTTGCCCATCCGTTGTAACTATTTCCAAAAATCTAGGTCTATAAGAATATAAACCAAAAATTAAATCCCATGTTAGAACTAACTAAGAAATACGAAGTGGATAAGGCTCAATCAAAAGAATTTATGAGAAAAGGAAATATTAGTGCTTATTTTGATGCGCTTTTAGAAATGAACAGATACAAGAGATTAATCGTATCTATTGCCGCAAATTAAGAACTAGTCTATTTTATCAAATCCGCAATATGGGATTAATACCTCAGGGATTTTGATACCATCTACCGTTTGATAATTCTCTAAGATACCCGCCAAAACTCTCGGAAGCGCTAAAGAACTTCCATTCAAGGTATGCGCAAGCGTACTTTTCCCTTCTTTATTCTTGAATCTCAATTTCAATCTGTTCGCCTGGAATGTTTCAAAATTTGAAACAGAACTAATTTCCAACCATCTTTTCTGAGCTGTAGAATATACTTCAAAGTCGTAAGTTAACGCAGAAGTAAACCCAATATCACCACCACAAAGTCTTAAAATTCGATAGGGTAATTTCAATTCCTCTAATATGGTTTTAACATGTTCAACCATTCCGTCTAAAGCGGCATAAGAATTCTCAGGATGTTCAATCCGAACAATTTCTACTTTATCAAATTGATGCAGTCTATTCAATCCGCGAACATGAGCTCCATAACTTCCAGCTTCTCTTCTGAAACATGGCGTGTAACCTGTTAATTGAATTGGAAAATCCTTTTCATTCAACAAGGTATTTCGATACATATTAGTCACCGGCACCTCTGCGGTTGGAATTAAGTACAAATCATCATTTGTTACATGATACATTTGGCCTTCTTTATCTGGTAATTGTCCCGTTGCATAACCCGATGCTTCATTAACCAAGTGGGGCACTTGAACTTCTTTATATCCTGCAGCAGTATTCTTATCTAAGAAATAATTGATTAAGGCACGCTGTAATCTTGCTCCTTTTCCTTTGTAAACAGGGAATCCAGTACCTGTGATTTTTGCGCCAAGATCAAAATCGATAATATCATATTCCTTGGCCAATTCCCAATGCGGTTTAGCTTCACTATCCAAATTTGGAATTTCACCATGCTCAAAAACCACTTCATTATCCTCTTCTGTGCTTCCTTTTACAACAAGTTCATTAGGGATATTCGGAATTTGATATAACAATTCCGTCAATTCATTTTCAATACCAGAAAGCCTTTCAGAAAGCTCCTTTGATTTTTGTTTTAAATCACCGGTTTGTTGCTTTAATTCATTTGCTTTTTCAACTTGACCTGTTTTAAAAAGTCCACCAATTTCTTTCGAAAGCTTGTTCGCTTCTGCCAGCGTAGCTTCCAACGAAGTTTGTGTAGTTCTTCGGTTTTCATCAAGTGTGATAACTTGATCAACAACAGTTTCCGCATCTTTAAAATTCCTTTTATCAAGTCCTTTTAAGACGGTTTCTATATACTCTTTAATGTATTGAACCTGTAACATGGTGCATGAATTTACAGTGGACAAAGATACATTTTATTGAGTAGCTAACAATTAAAGATATAAGGAATTAGCGATGAAATCTCGTGCCTGGATTTCGTCTTTTTGAAGTTGAGAAATAAGGTGTTCAACCGAATCAAATTTGTGTTCGTCTCTCAAGAAATATAATAGCTCAGCCGTTAAATTTTTTTCATATAAATCCTGATTAAAATCGAAGAAATGAACCTCAATGGTTTGATGTTTGCCATCTACCGTTGGACGCTTCCCAATATTCATCATTCCATAGATGGTTTTACCATCCACATAAGATCGAACGACATATACTCCGGTCTTCGGAATCAATTTGTATTCTTCCTCTACATCAATATTTGCTGTTGGGAAACCGATTTTTCCACCTAATTGCTTTCCGTTTACCACTTTTCCGTTGAGCATAAAAGGATAGCCTAAATAGGTATTAGCTGTTTTTACATTTCCTTCCCCTAGAGCCTTTCGGATTTTGGTCGAACTTACTGATACATCGTCTATATCCTGAGCTGGAATTTCTTCGATATCGAAATCATAAAGTTTGCTGTACTCTTGTAATTGAGTAATATTCCCCTCCCGATTTTTGCCGAAATGATGGTCATAACCAATACAAAGTTTGGAGACATTGAATTGATTAACGAGAATATCCCTTACAAAAGCCAAAGCTGTTAGTCTTGAAAATTCTTTACTGAATGGATGAATAATTAAATAATCAAGTCCGGTTTTGGCTAAAAGGTTTTTTCGCTCCTCAATTGTATTGATGAGTTCTAAAGAATTATCTTTTTGAAGCACCATACGAGGATGCGGAAAGAAGGTCAATAAAATTGATTTTTTTCCAGCTTTTTTGGCGTCAGAAACCAACTTTTCAAGAATCCTTTGGTGGCCAAAATGAACACCATCAAAAGTGCCAATGGTGACAAAGGTTTTTTCTCCTTTTTGAAATTCAGAAATGTTATGAAGTGTGACCAACAATCTGTTTTTGGAGCAACAAAGTTACAACAACCGCATCACTTTACTCGCCTAAATTGACATTCAAACTCAAATTAGTTGTAATTTCGAATTGTGAAATCAAAGGACGGTTTTTTTGAACGTGTTTACGAGGTGGTTCGACTCATTCCTGAGGGAAGAGTTACCAGCTATGGCGCAATTGCCAATTATCTTGGAATCAAAGGATCTGCCCGAATGGTCGGTTGGGCCATGAATAGTTCTCACACAAAAGGAGTTCCTGCACATCGTGTAGTAAACCGAAAAGGTGTTTTAACCGGAAAACATCACTTTCAAGGCACAAATTTGATGCAACAATTACTCGAAAATGAAGGTGTCGTTGTTATCGACAATCAGATTCAAAATCTTGAAAATCATTTTTGGGATCCATCAGCGGAGTTAAACAGATAACTTTCAATTATCAACGTATAAATTTTCATCATTTTTAATTGTTCATAATCTGTGAATTAAGGCGTATCTTTGCGGCGAAAAACAGAAAATAAGTTCGTTTTTAGAAACAACAGATATGGCCTTTAAAAAACAAGACATTTACAACGCATTAGAAAAGATTACTGAGCCAGGAGGAGGTAAAAATCTTGTCGAAAACGGAAATGTTACCAACGTGGTAACTTTTGGTGACGAGGTTATTGTTGACGTAACCATCAACAATCCATCTTTACAAGCAAAGAAGAAGATTGAAGTTGAGATTATGCGTGCGATTCATCGAGAAGTTGATCAGAAGATTGATGTTAAGGTTAATGTTAAGGTAGAAGTTCAAGAGAAGGAAAACCCTAATCTAATCCGCGGTAAGCAAATTCCGAATATTCAGAATATCATTGCCGTAGCATCAGGTAAAGGTGGTGTAGGAAAATCTACAATTACTTCAAACCTTGCTATAAGCCTATCAAAAATGGGCTTTAAAGTAGGAGTTTTAGACGCAGATGTTTATGGCCCTTCACAGCATATCATGTTTGATGTGGAAAGAGGAAGACCATTGTCGGTGAATGTGAACGGTCGTTCTAAGATGAAACCCATTGAGAATTATGGCGTAAAGTTACTTTCCTTAGGATTCTTTACAAATCCGAATCAGGCCGTAATTTGGAGAGGACCAATGGCATCAAAAGCATTGAATCAGTTAATTTTTGATGCAGATTGGGGCGAGTTGGATTTCTTATTAATTGATTTACCTCCAGGAACGGGAGATGTCCATTTATCAATCGTTCAGGCTTTGCCAATTACCGGAGCGGTAGTTGTGAGTACCCCACAGAATATTGCTTTGGCAGATGCTAAAAAAGGAGTTGCTATGTTCCAACAGGAATCGATTCAGGTTCCGGTATTGGGAATCGTCGAAAATATGGCATACTTCACACCAGAAGAATTGCCAAATAATAAATATTATATCTTTGGAAAAGATGGTGCGAAAAATCTTGCCGAAGATTTAAATGTGAAATTTTTAGGAGAGATTCCGATTATGCAAAGTATTCGCGAAGCTGGAGACGTTGGTCATCCAGTTGCGCTACAAGAAAAAACGGAACTTGAGTACATATTTACTGAGACCACAAAGGAAATGGTTTCTGAGTTATTGCATAGAAATGCAAATTTACCACCAACAGAAGTGGTGAGAATTACAACAATGAGTGGCTGTAGCGCTGTAAAAAAGTAATAAATGACAACACAAGAATTAACCTTAAACGTAGAAAAAGCCTTAGATGAAATCCGCCCGTTTTTAATGAGTGATGGTGGTAACATCAAATTATTGGGAATTGAAGATACGGTTGTAAAAGTTCAATTAGAAGGGGCTTGTACAGGTTGTTCCGTAAACCAAATGACCTTGCGTAATGGAGTAGAGGCGACCATTAAAAAATACGCTCCAGAAATCACTGAGGTTATAAATATTTCATAACTGATTTTTGTCAGGCTTTTAGAAACTCACAAACAATACATTTACCCCATTATTCTTGTAAATGATAAAAACAGATATTTTAATTATAGGCGCAGGTCCAACCGGGCTATTTACGGTTTTTGAAGCAGGATTATTAAAATTAAAATGTCATTTGATTGACGCCTTACCTCAGCCTGGAGGTCAATGTTCAGAGATTTATCCTAAAAAACCTATTTATGATATTCCGGCCTATCCAGAAATTTTAGCAGGAGATTTGACGGATAAATTGATGGAGCAAATTAAAGCTTTCGAACCGGGATTTACACTAGGAGAAAGAGCCGATACTATTGAAAAATTAGAAGACGAAACCTTTGTTGTCACTACAAATAAGGGAACAAAACACCATGCGCCAGTTGTTGCAATCGCCGGAGGTCTTGGAAGTTTTGAACCTAGAAAGCCACCTATTTCCAATATCTCAGATTTCGAGGATAAAGGTGTGGAATACATCATTCGTGATCCGGAAATTTACAGAAATAAGAAGGTAGTAATCGCGGGTGGAGGAGACTCTGCATTAGACTGGTCTATTTTCCTGACGGATGTTGCCTCAGAAGTAACTTTGGTGCACCGAAGAAATGAATTTAGAGGCGCTTTAGATTCTGTTGAAAAAGTTCAAGAGCTGAAAAACGCAGGAAAAATTAACCTGATTACTCCGGCTGAGGTCAAAGAAATCCATGGAGAAGATCATGTTACAGGAGTAACAATTGTGAAGGGAAAAGACGATTCATTTGTTTTAGAAACCGATCATTTTATTCCGCTATTTGGATTATCTCCAAAATTGGGTCCAATTGCGAATTGGGGTCTAGAAATTGAAAAAAATGCGATCAAGGTAAATAACGCCCTGGATTATCAAAGGAATATTCCTGGAATTTATGCCATTGGTGATGTAAACACCTATCCTGGGAAATTAAAATTAATCCTTTGTGGTTTCCATGAAGCCACTTTAATGTGTCAAAGCGCTTATCAACGTATTCATCCAGACAAAAAGTATGTGATGAAATATACTACCGTTGGAGGAGTTGAAGGTTTTGATGGAACCAAAAAAGAAGCACCGAAAGCGGTTGTTAAGAAAATCGAATAATGTCTGATATCACCATTAAAATCACTGATCGGGAAGGGGTACTTCATGAGATTGTTGCTCCTACCGATATGGCTATGAACCTAATGGAGGTAGTTCGTTCGTATGAGCTAGCGCCAGAAGGAACAATTGGAGTGTGTGGTGGAATGGCTATGTGTGCTTCTTGCCAGTGCTATGTGAAATCAAATCATGAACTTCCCGAAATGACACCCGATGAAGATTTAATGCTCGCCGAAGCTTTTTATGTCGAAGATAATAGTCGATTGGGTTGCCAAATTCAGATGACTCCCGAAATGGATGGATTAGAGGTTGAGTTAGCACCAGAAAGCTAAATTTTCTTAGGCTATTTTTATATCTTTGTGTGAATAGCTAAATCGATTGAGATGTTTGAAAATCTTTTATTTCATCTTAAAAATCTTATCAAAAGGAATCCAGAATAATTATTCAATGTAATGATGGTATTCGTTAATGAGTATTAGACTTGTGGTCGGGCTCATTAATTTTTAAGTTATTCAGTTATTAATTCATTTAAAACATTGAAAAATGCCTTTTTATCATAAACTAGGGAAGATTCCTCCCAAAAGACATACGCAATTTAGAAAAGAAGACGGAAGCTTGTATTATGAGCAATTATTCGGAACTATTGGTTTTGATGGAATGTCTTCGAACTTGTACCATGAGCAACGTCCGACCATGGTCAAGGAAATTAAAAAACAATATTCTGTAGCACCAAAGGTTGCTAAAGGAAATAATATTCAATCCTACAGATTTCGTGGATTTCAAGTTCCGCAAGAGGACGATTTTTTAGATAGCCGAAAAGTGGTCTTAACCAATTCGGATTGTAATATCATTTTGGCTGCACCGAGACATTCGTTGAGAGATTATTTCTATAAAAACACCGATGCAGACGAGCTTATTTTTGTTCATAGAGGCTCAGGGAAGTTAAGAACTCATATGGGAAATCTTGACTTTAAATATGGAGACTACTTATTAATTCCAAGAGGAATAATTTATCAAATTGATTTTGATTCTGAAGATAATCGCCTATTCATTGTTGAATCCTACAGACCCATTTATACGCCGAAACGATATAGAAACTGGTTTGGTCAATTGTTAGAACACTCGCCATTTTGTGAGCGTGACTTGAGGCAACCTCAAGAATTAGAAACATACGATGAAAATGGTGACTTTCTTATGAAAGTGAAAAAGCAAGACGAAATTATTGAAATGGTCTATGCTTCACATCCTTTTGATGTGGTGGGTTACGACGGATATAATTATCCATATGCATTTTCAATCCATGATTTTGAACCGATTACAGGCCGAGTACACCAACCACCTCCAGTGCATCAAACTTTTGAAACGGATGCTTTTGTTGTATGTAGTTTCGTTCCGAGGTTGTACGATTATCATCCGCAGGCAATTCCAGCTCCATACAACCACAGTAATATCGATTCTGATGAGGTGTTGTATTATGTAGATGGTGACTTTATGAGTAGAAATGATATTGAAGCGGGACATATTTCGTTGCACCCAGCCGGTATTCCTCATGGACCACATCCTGGAGCAACCGAAAGAAGTATCGGTCAAACCGAAACCGAAGAGTTAGCGGTTATGGTAGATACGTTTAAGCCTCTTAAAGTTACAGAGGAGGCCATGAAAATCGCAGATGAAGATTATTTCAAATCTTGGTTAGAATAATTCAATCAATCAACAAAATTTAAAAAAATGAGTCAGGAAGTAAAATCGGTTAATTACGGATTAGAAAAAATATTTGAAGGAGCAGACGACTTTTTACCTTTATTAGGCACAGATTATGTAGAATTTTATGTGGGTAATGCAAAACAATCAGCCCATTTTTATAAAACAGCATTTGGATTTCAATCCTATGCCTATAAAGGACTGGAAACAGGGTCGAAAGATTCGGTGAGTTATGTGTTGAAACAAGATAAAATTCGTTTGGTATTAACAACTCCATTGAATAGCAAATCACCAATAAACGATCATATTGTAAAACACGGAGATGGTGTAAAAGTGATTGCCTTGTGGGTTGAAGACGCTCGAAGTGCTTATGAAGAAACAACGAAAAGAGGGGCAAAGTCCTATATGGAACCGGTGGTTGAAAAAGATGAATTCGGAGAAGTAGTTCGTGCTGGAATTTATACCTATGGTGAAACTGTTCACATGTTTGTAGAACGCAAAAACTACAACGGACAATTCTTGCCTGGTTTCCAAAAATGGGAATCTGATTACAATCCAACTCCGGTAGGCTTAAAATATATTGACCATATGGTTGGTAATGTTGGATGGGGACAAATGAACAAATGGGTAAAGTGGTACGAAGACGTAATGGGATTCGTAAACTTTTTGTCTTTTGACGACAAGCAAATTCATACCGAATACTCTGCTTTAATGAGTAAGGTAATGAGTAACGGTAATGGAAGAATTAAGTTCCCAATAAACGAACCCGCAAAAGCAGCCAAAAGATCTCAAATCGAAGAGTATTTAGATTTTTATGAAGGATCGGGTGTTCAGCATATTGCTGTTGCTACGGATGATATTGTTGAAACTGTTTCTCAATTGAGGGCAAGAGGAGTCGAATTTTTACCTCCTCCTCCTCAGGCGTATTACGATATGATCCCAGAACGACTTGGCGAGCATATGGAAATGATGAAGGAAGATATTTCAAAACTTCAGGAATTATCAATTTTGGTTGATGCTGACGAAGAGGGATATTTGCTTCAAATCTTTACAAAACCAGTAGAGGACAGGCCAACATTATTCTTTGAAATTATTCAGCGAATGGGAGCAAGAGGATTTGGAGCCGGAAACTTTAAAGCATTGTTCGAATCTATAGAAAGAGAACAGCAGAAAAGAGGAACTTTATAAATATCGGATGGAGAAAGACGATATTTTAAAGTCAATTGAAGAGAAATATAAAGATCTTGGTGTTCCTCTTAACTCAATGCTAGAAGGTTTACTTTGGAGTAGGCCAATTACGTATTGGGATTATATCCAGACAGATGCATTATTAGGACTTCAAACACCTAGAACAACACAGCCAGATGAAATGGTGTTCATTATGTATCATCAGGTGAATGAATTGTTGTTCAAAATGATTCTTTGGGAGATTGACCAAGTGGCCAAATCCACAGAAATATCAGCAGAAAAGTTTACAAAGCATTTAAGTCGAATTAGTCGTTATTTCGATATGCTTTGTAGCTCTTTCTCTGTGATGGCCGAAGGAATGGATCCTGAACAATATCTTAAATTTCGAAATACCCTGACACCCGCTAGTGGATTTCAAAGTGCACAATATCGAAAAATTGAATTTGCGTCGACAGAGTTAATCAACCTGATTGATTCACGTTACAGAGATACGATTGATCGGAATTCTTCTTTTAAGAATGCGTACGACCATTTGTACTGGCAAGCGGCAGGGAAGAATCATAAAACTGGAGAGAAATCCATTCTAATCAAGTTATTTGATAAAAAGTATGTTGGGGATTTTATCGATTTTATGGAAGATTATAATGACTGTAACCTATCGAAAAAATTCAAACAACTTCCTAAAGAAATCCAGGAAGACGAATCCTTAATTAAAGCCATGCGTCATTATGATTACACCGTGAATGTGAAATGGGTAATGGCACATTACAATGCGGCAGGTAAATATTTGGGAGGGAATGAAAAAGAACTCAAGGCGACAGGCGGAAGCAGCTGGCGTAAATATTTACATCCGAAATACCAAAAGCGTATATTCTATCCCTACTTATGGTCGGAAGAAGAACTAAAAAATTGGGGTACATTTTAGTAATGGAACGATAATTGTCATCCCTTTTTTATAAGTTTGAACAGCGAATGAAGTATTTCATCTTCTTTTTATTATTCTCCCTTGGGATGATGGCTCAGACCAAATCCGCCGAACCCGCTTTTACAGACGGTGAATGGTTGCGATACAAAATGAGTTACAGTGGTTTTTTAAGAGCAGGAACGGCAGAACTTCAATTAAAAGAGGCCGATTTAAATGGTAAGAAAGTATATCATGCCATCGGAAAGGGCTGGACGTCTGGAATGATTAAGTGGTTCTTTGAGGTGGATGATAATTACCAAAGCTATTTCAGCAAAGATTCCGTTTACCCATTGCTGTTTAAAAGAAAAATCTTCGAAGGCGGTTACCGAAAGCATGTAAATACAACCTTTAAGCACGATTCTAAGAAAGCTTTAGTTCAAGATTTTCTTAAAAAGAAAGACACTTTAATAGGATTTAATAATGTACAAGACATGTTATCTTCTTTTTATTATCTCCGTAATTTGGATGTGACTCAATTAAAGCCGGGAGACGAAATCAAATTGAATATGTTCTTAGATGCAAAGACGTACAATTTTAAGTTGAAGTATGTTGGTGAAGAATTGCTAAAAATTCGAGGGGGTAAAGTGAAAACCCTCAAATTTATGCCGCTTGTGCAAGCTGGACGAATTTTTAAAGAGCAGGAAAGTGTTACCATTTGGATTACTGCAGACGATAATAAAATTCCAGTTCGACTTCGTGCTAATTTGCGAGTAGGATCTTTACGTGCAGAACTTGAAGCCTACAAAGGACTGGAACATTCTTTCAAAAAAATTTACGAGTAAGATCTCCTAAATTTTTCCTTCTCCCATTCAGTTAAATTTGTATTTTTGGGAACTAGAATTAGGACATAATCCATTCTTTTTTTGAAAAAAACAGTTGCATATTTTCTTTTGATGTTGATGAGTTGGGGTTGCGGGACTTCTGAAGAAAAAGAAACGCCCAAGGCGAAGCCTAAACCAAAACCAAATATTCATTTTGGTTATAACTTCGATAACTTTAAAGTCATTCGTGATACCATCAAAAGCGGAGAGAGTTTTGGTGAAATCTTAGACAGACATCATGTTTTTTATCCGACCATTAACAAGATTGCAGCCACTGTCAAAGAAGAATTTGATGTTCGTCGGGTTAGAGCTGGCAAGCCATATACTATTTTAGCAAGCAAAGATTCCTTAGAGAAAGCGCAAGTGTTTATTTACAAACACGATAAGATTAACGCTACGATTCTTGACTTTAAAGATTCCATTATTACTGCTGAACGTTTTGAAAAACCTATTAAAACAATAGAAAAAGAAGTTACAGGTATTGTTTACAATAACTTTTCGGAGGCTATGGATAGTTTAGGAGTAAGGCCTGGAATGACATACACTGTTGCTGATATTTATGCTTGGACCCTTGATTTCTATAGGTTGCAGCGAGGAGATTCCTTTAAAATCATTTATGAGGAAAAGTTTATCGACGATTCGACATTTGCCGGGTATGGAGATGTAAAGCAAATGGTATTTAATCATAAGGGAAGGAATTTATATGCCTTCAGGTATATTGCAGACACGATTCGGAACATCCCGGATTATTATGATGATGAAGGAGATCTTCTACGTAGACAGTTTTTGAAATCTCCTATTAAATTCCAATACCGAATTTCTTCTCGATACAACTTAAGAAGAAAAATTGCGTACTACGGAAATCGAGTTCGCCCGCATCGAGGCACTGATTTTGCCGCAAAAGTTGGGACCCCGATTATTGCTACGGCAAGTGGTACAGTCACTGAATCTGAACGACGTGGCGGAAATGGAAATTACGTTAAGATCAAACACAACAACACCTATTCCACCCAGTATCTTCACATGAAACGAAGAAAAGTTTCTAGAGGAGATTACGTAAAACAAGGTGACGTTATCGGTTGGGTTGGAATGACAGGAAATACCAGTGGACCTCATGTTTGTTACCGTTTTTGGAAATACGGCAGACAAGTGGATCCGTTAAGAGAAAAGTTACCTCCGGCAAAACCATTGCCAAAACATATAAAGGAAAAGTATTTAAAGTTCACCGCTCCATTAAAGTATAGACTAGATTATGGAAAAATGGAAGTAGATGAGCCCGATAGTTTAAAAGAAAAAATAGCACTTAAGTAAATTATGGCACTTAAAAACAGCAATCCTACAACCACAAACGCTTGGCAAAAATTAGGTCAGCATTTTGCGGATAATCAGCATATCGAGTTAAAAGAGTTGTTTAAAAATTCATCGCGAAAAGAAGATTTTTCTATTGCCGTAGAGGGATTGAACGTAGATTTTTCGAAGAATAGATTGACCGAAGAAACACTCGCTTTGTTGGTTGAATTTGCCAATGAAATGGATTTAAAAGGAGCGATTGAATGTCAGTTTACTGGGGAGGTAATCAATGAAACTGAACAACGAGCAGTATTGCATACGGCATTGAGAAGCACTTCTGAAGAAGCGATTCTAGTTGATGGGAAAAACATCAAGCCAAAAATTCAATCTACACTAAGAAAAATAAAAAGCTTTTCTAGAAAAGTGATTTCTGGAAAATGGAAAGGCTATACCGGAAAATCAATTACCGATGTTGTTAATATTGGAATTGGAGGTTCTGATTTAGGTCCGGATATGGTGGTTGAATCTTTGAAATTCTATAAAAACCACTTGAATGTCCATTTTGTATCCAATGTTGATGGAGATCATGTTTCTGAAGTTATTAAAGACCTAAATCCAGAAACCACATTATTCATCATTGTTTCAAAAACATTTACCACTCAGGAAACCATCAGTAATGCTGAGACCATTAAGAATTGGTTTTTAAAATCAGCAACCATATTTGACATTCCAAAACATTTCGTTGCGGTATCTACAAATTTGGATGCGGTTAATCGATTCGGAATTGATAAAGACAACGTATTCCCAATGTGGGATTGGGTAGGAGGTCGTTTTTCGTTATGGTCTGCCGTAGGATTGTCAATCAGTTTAGCTGTTGGCTATGATAATTATAGAAAATTATTAGACGGTGCTGAGTTCATGGATAATCATTTCCGAAATACAGATTTCAGAAATAACATTCCGGTTGTTTTGGCTCTGATCAGTGTTTGGTATAACAATTTCTACAACGCAGAATCAGAAGCGATTCTTCCGTACTCTCAATATTTATCGAAACTTCCAGATTATTTACAACAAGCTATTATGGAAAGTAACGGTAAGGGTGTAGATCGAAATGGAGATGAGGTGAATTATCAGACAGGAACTATTATTTGGGGAAGTACAGGTACGAATATGCAACATGCCTTTATGCAGTTGGTGCACCAAGGAACTAAATTAATTCCGACGGATTTTATCGGGTTCGAAGAATCATTACATGGTTTGGAAGATCATCACAAAAAATTAATGGCGAATTATTTCGGTCAGATGAACGCTTTGGCTTTTGGTAAAACCAAGCAAGAGGTTCATTTGGAATTAAAAACATCTGGAAACAAGGATCAAATTCAGAAATTACTTCCGTATAAAGTATTCCAAGGAAATAGGCCAAGCAACGCGATCTTGTTTGATAAGTTAACACCAGAATCTTTAGGAAAGTTAATAGCTATTTATGAGCATAAAATTTTTACTCAAGGTGTTTTATGGAATATCTATAGTTATGACCAGTTTGGTGTGGAATTAGGAAAGGAAATGGCTAAAAAACTGCTAAAAGAAGGCTGATCCTAGCGCTTTTTAAATTATTCACATTTACTTGATTTTATCTTAATAACATTGTTGATAAATAAAACCTTATTAATCAGCATTTTGGACAAAAAAGACTACATTTATTTTACTAATTATTTGTTAAAACTTAACATTTGCTTAACATAACAATTGGGTAAATGAGTGAATTTTGCAAAGCACTTAAATCAAATTTTTAAAAAATGAAAAACGTGAAGAACTTGTTATTTGTGGCGTTATTTTTCGTAACGGCTACAATACTAGCTCAAACAAAAGTAACAGGTACAGTTGTTGATGAAAACAATCAGCCTTTACCTGGAGCGAGCGTACTTGAAAAAGGTACAAAAAACGGAACTGAAACAGATTTCGATGGTAAGTTTACTTTAAACGCATCATCAAATTCTGGTGTATTAGTTATTTCTTATTTAGGTTATACTACGCAAGAAGTAGCTTTCTCATCTTCAAAAGCTAATGTTGGAACTGTATCCATGGCTGTTGGAGGAAATCTTTTAGACGAGATTGTAGTAGTTGGTAAAGGGGTTATTGATTTAGTTCAAGACAGAAAAACTCCTGTTGCGGCATCTACAATTAGAGCGGCTGAAATTCAGTCGAAATTAGGAAACTTAGAATTTCCTGAAGTATTAAACGCAACTCCTTCTGTATATGCTACAAGACAGGGTGGTGGTTATGGAGATTCAAGAATCAACGTAAGAGGTTTTAACCAGAGAAACACTTCTTTCATCATAAACGGTCAGCCAGTAAACGACATGGAGAACGGATGGGTATACTGGTCTAACTGGCAAGGTTTATCAGATGTTGCATCTGGTATCCAGATCCAGAGAGGTTTAGGAGCTTCTAAGTTAGCTGTACCTTCTGTTGGTGGTACTGTAACTATCGTTACAAAATCAACTGAAAAAGAAGAAGGTGGTCGATTATTATCTATGGTAGGTAACGATGGTTACTACAAAAACGTTGTTTCTTACAACAGTGGTATTAATGACAATGGATGGGCTGCAAGTATCTTATTAGGATCTTGGCAAGGTGATGGTTATGTAGACGGAACAATGGGTAGAGGTACTACTTATTTTGTTTCTTTAGGATACAAGCCTTCTGACGAGCATGCATTTAACTTTACTTTTACAGGAGCTGGTCAGTGGCACCACCAAAGATCTACTAGATTATCTATTAGAGACTTCCAAAACTTCGGTGGTTCTGAAGAGATCAATAGAAGATTCAACGCAGACTGGGGTATGTTAAATGGTGAGGAGTATAACATCAGAAGAAACTTCTATAACAAGCCAATTGCTACTTTAAACTGGGACTGGAACATCAAAGAGAACTTAAGCTTATCTTCTTCTTTCTATGGCTCTTGGGGTCGTGGTGGTGGAACAGGTCCACGTGGAAACAGCTTCCGTAACTCAGTTACTGATAACTTCCCATTCAGAAGAGATTTAACTTCTCACGTAGCTGCGGGTAGAGGAACAAGAGTAGGTCCTCAAGACTATATCGATTATGATGCAGTAGTTGCTGAAAACATCGCGTCGACTTCTCCTTACACAGGTGGAGCAGGTAGAGGAGCTTACAATGGAATGCGTATTGGTTCTAACGGATTTAGAAATGATGGTGTTAACCGTGCAGTACTTATCAGAAGAGCTTCTATGAACTCTCATGACTGGTATGGAGCGATCTCTAACTTAAAGTATGAGGCAGATAAATTTACCTATAGTGTAGGTGTTGATTTAAGATCATATAGTGGTTACCACTATAGAGTATTAAATGACTTAATGGGATTAGACGCTTATTACAGTACAGGTAACAGAAATTTAGATACTGGTAAAATTTTAACTGAGACTACAGAGGCTTCTCCGTTCAAAAACACAGGATTAAAATCTGATAAAATTGATTACTACAACGTTGGTTTAGTAAACTGGCAAGGTTTCAACGCAATGGTTGAGTATGACAATGATGATAAATTAACTGCTGTTTTACAAGCAGGTATTTCTAACCAAAGCTACCAGAGAGTTGATTACTTCGATTCTCCTACAAATGTAGAAAGTGATGTTAAAAACATGACTGGTGGATATATTAAAGGTGGTGCGAACTATAACTTTAATGATGTAAGCAATGTATTCTTTAATGCAGGCTTCATCAAAAGACAACCATTATTTGACGGTATTTTCCCAAATTTTGCGAACGCTATCAATCCTAACGCACAAAACGAAACTGTTACTTCTATCGAGTTAGGTTATGGTTTCAAAAAAGACGGTGTTAGAATTAACGTTAATTTATATAGCACATTATGGTCTGATAGAGTTGAGACTCGAGGAATCAATGATTACTTCGGAGCTGGACAAGACGGTGTTGCATTATGGGAGAATGTATCTCAAAGACACGAAGGTATCGAAATCGAAGGTTTCTTTGATATCACAGATAACTTAAGATTAACTGCTATGGCTTCTGTTAACAACTGGAGATATGCAGAAGATGCGCCTGGTACTGTTACTAACGTATCTAACACTTCTCAAGTTGATACAAAGGATCTTTACATTGGAGATGTAAAAGTAGGTGATGCTGCTCAAACTACAGCAAACTTAAACTTACGTTACTCTCCATTCAAGAACTTTAGTTTAGATGCAAACTGGAGATATGCTGGAGATTTATATGCAGACTACAGTGTATTAGATACTGAGTTTGATACTCCAAACAACAGAGGAGCGGTAAAATTACCAAACTACTCATTAACTGACTTAGGAGCTAGCTACCGTTGGGATTTCTCAAACGATAACAGCTTAAACTTCAGATTTAATGTAAACAACATCTTTGATACGGTTTATATTGCTGAAGCTAGCACAAGTTTCCATGTTGATAGCAACACAGTTGATACTTGGAATGGTATTGATACTACTAACAACGTATGGTTTGGTTTTGGAACTACTTGGAACTTCTCAGTTTCTTACAACTTCTAATCCAATCTAGATTATCATATAAAACCACCTCACCTGAGGTGGTTTTTTTATAGATGAAATTTAAATACCTTTGTTTTAAAATTTATAATCATGGTTCAAGTTCATTCGTATTGGGCATACTTAGTAGTCCTAGTTTTAGTAGCAGCAGTTTTAAATTCTTTAATGGGAATGGTAAACAAAAAATCTTTTGAAAGTAAAGATTTACGTTTGTCCTTATTTACCTTGATTTTTAGTCATATCCAATTGTTAATTGGGTTCATCGTTTACTTCAATCAAGGGTGGCACAACAATATTGGAAGCATGATGGGCGATAGTGCTGGGCGCTTATTAGCTCTAGAGCATCCATTAACAATGCTGATTGCGATTGCTTTAATTACAATCGGATGGTCTAAGCACAAAAAGAAAGACAGGGACGCCGGGAAATTCAAAACTATTTTCACATTTTATGCGATTGCCTTATTCTTAGTTCTTTTAAGAATTCCATGGACCAATTGGTTCACTAATTAATGAAAATACTTAGCCACATACTGACTCCGGTTTTTGGACTGGCTTTTACGTTATACTTTTAATTTTTCATCCATTGCAATGGATAAGTTATAATGCTGTCTC
>FYBJ01001707.1_pt1 | contig 22068 bp, 24 predicted proteins | sample 1134611 | NCBI WGS metagenome assembly FYBJ01 (sample SAMEA104116008, study PRJEB20421) | marine metagenome | isolation source: marine | reverse complement strand
GAATGGAACGAAAGAACGCCCCCTTGGCCTCCAGCCGTTCGATCACCTCCAGCAGATGTGAGAGAGACCGCGCCAGCCGGTCGATCCGAACGACAACCAGCGTGTCGCCGCTCTGGACACGCTCGAGTACACGAGCAAGCACCGGCCGGGCACGATTGCCGCCTGAGGCGTGCTCTTCGAAGATCTCGACGCATCCCGCAGTTTGCAGGGCCTCAGACTGGGGCAGGGGGGTCTGATCCTCTGTGGAAACGCGGGCATAGCCTATCAGGGACATGAAAACGGGCCGTTTGCAATTTTATGTATCACCAATAAACGACCGTTTGTAAACGAATGCAAGGGCGTGCTCTGTGGCTATGCTTACCGGAATGCCCTTTGTTTCCATACAATGAGCGCGATCAGAGAGCCCTCGCCGACCATCGCCCGCGCGTGCTATATAAGGAGCGTGGGCGTACTCTGACAAAACCCTTGGGTAATGTGCAGAATTCCAGTATTTTGCACATATGAAGCCTCAAGCGCCCGCGTTGCATGATGAATCGGACGTTCTCTTCCTCGACGCTGAGGAGGTGGAACGGTCGTCTGAGGACGATCTTTGGTTCCTGCCCGGTCCCATGGAAGAGGAGCCGGATTATCTGCCGCCCGGACCGCGGGCCGAACCGCGTGAAACCGAGGTCCTCGACGATTGGCGGAAGGCAGAGGCGGGTCATGCCGCGCGTCTTGCCCGTGTGGCCGGTCGCGTCGGCGCGCTGGACGACCGCCTGAAGCGCAGCCCGGAAGGATGGCGGCACAGGTTAGCCCTGATCGAGGCTGCCGACCTCAGCTGGTTCGTGGGGGACCGCATCGGCCCAGATCGGCTGACGCTCTGGATCTCCATGCGCTTGTCCGGCGTACAGGACGACACCGCATCACTTGCGCGGGTTGGTTGGGCGGTGCGGCGTTTGACAGGGGGGCCAAGCCCAGAGGTGGACCTGTCCGCCTTCCTCGACCGTCGCGATCCCGATAACATGACAGATGAAGCCGAGCCTTTCGCGGATCGTGCGGGCGGTTGGCTGAACCTGATGGCGCAAGCCGCCGAGCTGCACCCGATAACCCGTGCTTGCGCGGGTTATCACCTCTGGAACCTCGCGGGCCTCGGGCTGCACGGCGACCGAATGGAAGCAGCGGTTACGGCCGCGCGGATCGCGGCCAGCGAGGGCAAGGGAGCAGTCTTTGCACCTCTGGCCATGGGCGGGGCAGGGGGGCTGCGCGCCGGTGGCCCACCCGCTGCCCGCCTGGCGCGCTGGCTCGACGGGATGGACACGGCGTGTCTGACCGCGATGCGACACCTCGACGATATCGAGGCATGGTCAGCAAGGGCTGAAGCCGACATGACCGCGCTCTCGGGCAAGACCCCTCGCGCTTTGCGCGCTGTGTTGACCGAATGGCCCCTTGTATCCGCCCCGATGGCTGAGGCTTTGACCGGCGCCAGTCGCGCCGCCGTCCAGCGCAACCTCGCCTGGATGGAAGCGCGTGGTCTGATCCGCGAATTGACCGGGCAGGGACGCTATCGGATGTGGCGGACCACGAACTGAAGTCCACGGCAGACTTCGCCGATCTTGTTGACGGCAGAGGTGTACTCCATAACCCTCGCGCCAGTCGGGTGTGAAGAAAACCGTTTGCAGTTAATGCATTTGTTGCACTTATTTCATATATGGTGGTAGACAGCAGAAAACGGAGAGGAGACCACCATGAACATGTTGGCACACCGGCATCTTCCACCGACCCCGCAGGACGCTGCGATCGCGCGTGTCTCGGGACAGGCCTTGTCGCGCTTTGCGGCAGCCCGAGGACCTTTGAAGCTTCGCGTTACAGACGCGGAGCAGATGGAACCGATTGAACTTCCCGCCGGCGCTGTTGCGCTACTCATGGAGGTCCTTGAGGCGATGGCAGCCGGTCGCGGCGTCACCATCATTCCCGAGAACGCCGAACTCTCGACAGTCCAGGCGGCAGAGGTGTTGAATGTCTCTCGGCCGTTCCTGATCAAATTGCTTGAGGATGGCAGTATCCCGCATCGGAAGGTCGGCAAGCATCGCCGCGTCCGCATGGAAGACGTCATGTCGTACAAGGCGGCCATCGACAACGAGCGCGAAGCCGTCCTTGATCAACTGGCCGCCGACGCACAGGACCAGGACATGGGCTATGGCTCGAAATGAGCCAGTACACGGTGCTGTTCGACGCGAATGTTCTCTACCCCGCGCCTATGCGGGACGCGCTGATGCAATTGGCTGTCACAGATCTTTTCAAGGCGAAGTGGACGGCTGACATCCATCGGGAATGGATCGACGCCCTTCTACGCAATGAACCTCATCGCGAGCGGGCGGCGCTGGAGCGGACCCGCGACTTGATGGACATGGCCACACGCGACTGCATAGTCACCGGCTATGAGGCCTTGGTGCCGGCCCTCATATTGCCAGATCCCGACGACCGGCACGTTCTGGCGGCCGCATGCGTCGGGCGCTGTGACGCCATCGTCACTCAGAACCTGAAGGACTTCCCACCAGAGGCACTTGCACCATTCGGCATCGAAACTCAGCACCCCGACGACTTTTTCCGGAACCAGCTTTCTCTCGCGCCCGGTCTGGTTTGTTCAGCGCTGCGCAAAGTTCGCGCCCGCCTCAAAAACCCGCCCAAGAGCGTTGACGAGTATCTGTCGATCCTGACCCAACAGGGTTTGGTCGCCACTGTAGCGGATCTTGAACAGTTCGCCGATCTGCTTTGATCGGGCAGGAGCAAAAAATGTAGGCTCCACAACCCGTCTATACAGGATCTTCTGCAGGTCGCCGCTTTTATGGATGAATACCGGCCGTTCCGATGAAGAAAAGACCGGTGATTTCCATAGCGTGGGGTTCCAATGCTGCTGGAGGATGTGATCCAACTCAACCCTATGCCGCACCTGACTCGCTGCGCGGTCCGTGGTGAAATGCAACGCAAGCCCGAGGGACATCAAAGAATACCTCAAGGTGTTTGGCGTTTTCCTCGACAAGCCGCTTCGCCTGCTTCGGAAGCTCGGAACTTGCCCGTGCGAAGTCATCAAGTGCAATGGGTTCGAGCGTCGGAGCGGTCGTCAGACGAAGCATGCGGTCGCGCCCGATCAACAGTCCTGCCTGCCCTAGAGCGTTCTGGCTCTGAAGGTGCATGGCGGTTTCGATGATAGTTCTCCAGTGGAACATGCCACCGCGCTTGATCTGACCGTCAGTCATACGAAGGTCTTGATCGCCACAGCCAAGGCTTAGGATCTCGATCTTGTGCCTGTCGACGTCGAAACAGCTCATGGCATCTACCAGCGCGACCATGACTGGGTTGTTCGCCCAAACACCGCCATCGGCAAAATGCCGGGTGCCGTTTCGATAGGTCGAGAAGAACGTCGGCGCCGCGGACGTCGCTAGCGCTACCGTGACCAGTTCTTCCTGCCAGTCGAGGCGGAAGTCAGGGTGGTGCGGAGTCTTGAGAACGTTGACCTCGTTGAACCCATCGAAGGCGGGAATGTTCAAACGCACGTTGACCGAGCCCAATGTTCTGTTGCCAAAGCGGTCCCGAAGCGCTCGTTCCAAGGGTTCGCGATTGTATCGATAGACAGTAAGATCGCGGGCAAACTGGTAAGCAGATCGCATCGCGCGACCAAATCGAGTTGGCGGCGTCCACGGCTGGGGAAATATTTCCGACCCGTGGCGCATATAGATTTCCAGAACCTCCTCGGCGCGCATTCCTGCTGCCATGCCGAGCGCGATTATTCCTCCGGTTGAAGTGCCGGCGATCATGTCGAAGTAGCTAGCTGCCGAACCGCCCTTCAAGAAACGACGCTCGCATTCCGCCAGCACCGCCGCAGGCAGAATGCCTTTTATGCCGCCGCCATCAATGGACAGTATGCGAAGATCATCTGCGGGCCATTCGAGTTGATCTCGACGGTGAAAGATGGTGCCCTGCGAGCGGCGGGATTGAGGTTGTGCCATGAAATATCTCCATAAGTACCGCCAACCTGGATCGCCCGCCTGACTGACTTCTGATGTGTTTGCCGGTCCCAAACCATTTTCCTGAAGCGAGCCAGCTTTCGTAGCAGCTCAGCCAGTTGGACGCCCAGGGAATGGTCGTATTGCTGATCAGGTCATCTGGCGACCATTGATCCGCTTCGTCGTCGAAGAGGCAGAGGAATGGCCCCGTATGCTCTGTTCGCGGATGTGACACGTAAACATGCGGTAGGGACCCTTCTTCGTTACCGAAACGCCTTTGCAAGGTCGGTTCAAGAACCTCAACCAGTGGCTGCAGGTACAGGTTCGATCTACCTTCGGGCAGTAGGGGTTCCGTATATTCTACCCGCAGCCGGTACTTCGTTCTGTGTGGCTGCAGGTGCCCCTCCCAGACACAAGTCCGCCTGCTCAGTCGGTCGCATGACCAGTCGGGATAGACATTGGCCATGTCTGCGATCTGATCACCAACAGATATCATCGGGTACAGTGCCCCCCATGTTCGTATTCGCGCGTGCAGGCTTCACGAGGTCAGGTGCGGATGCGACCCCAGCACCAAGAGCCGGAGCAGCCAGGGACGAAACTGGAGCCGTAGGTTTCAATTGCCCACTCGGTGTCATGCCGAGCGCGCCATGTTCGAGCTGGACAGTCTGTGCACGGTGATAGGCCTGCAGCGCGGTCTCACCGGCCTTTTCGCCGAACAAATCGTCGAACGTCGATTGGATAACCGCAGGATCGAAGCCAACCCGCTTCAGGTTTTCGAGGCGTTCGATGAGGGTGACCAAGTCCGCCGCCCAAAGTTGCTGGTCGCTCCTTTGAGCCGGCCACCGATCGGAAAAGAGGTCGGGGTAATGTGCCGGATTGCGAACTTCCAGCAACCGCAGGTTCTGTTCGGCATTGCGGATCTGCCAGCGCATCCGCTTGGCAATCGCAATCACTTCATCGACCAAGCTATCGTTTGCAGGGCCGGCATCGATTGCAATCGCTGCGATAATGACGGCCGGAGGTTTGCAATTGCCGCGGTGATCGTCGTGCTTGCGATAGCGTTTGTCGCGGAACCTCTTGATCAGTTGGAGGGCAACCACGCGAGGCGATTTCTGGTCGAGGGGGACATGCACCGGCATCGGTTGGGTATCTGCCTTTTGCAACGCCAGACCAGACGTCTCATTTGACAACCGCGTGGCCAGTTCGGTGTAGGTTTCGCCATCGACGAGGTAACGACGCGCATCGAAGCGCTTCTGAAACGCCTCGCTGATCTCGACGCGAGCATTGAAGTGATCGGCAAACCCCTTCGGGTTGACCTCCTTATGGTACCGCTCGTCCGTCTCGGGCTTGTAGTGAAACAAGGTCGCCACGCGTTCGGGGGTCCCGTCGATGCGAACGACTGGCATCAGATCGACCGTGACGCCGTCCGGGTAGGTAACCGTGATACAGCGGCTGTTTTTCTCAATCAGATAGTCGTAATACTTGCTGCCTTTTTCGCCTTTGATCGCTTTGTACAATTGCTCAAGCACCCATGCGGGGTCGGTACGAGGAGGGATCGCGATCTCGAGAACGGCGTCAACATCGTGTTGGTCGGTCTTCAGGCGTGACCGAGTCGCGGCGTGGATTGCAAAGCTGCCAGAAGGGTAGATCTCAAGGACCAAATCTTCGAGAGGGCTGCCAGGGCGGTCGACATGCTGAGCGAGCCCGCGAAAATGCCTGTCGGCTTCATCGTGCATGGAACGGGTGATCTGAACCGCGCGCGCAACGTCCATCAGCGCAGCTTCAACGGGATCGATCTCCAGGCTGCGGGCAAAATCTTCGAGGTTCGTCCTGATATTCATGTTCTTCTGCCCCCTCAGGCTTGACGGATTCCCCGATCCGTCCTAACGTTTTTGACGCTTTCGTAGGATAGAAGGTCAAAAAAGAAGCCGCGAGCAAGCGGCGTGAGTCCTACGATATCGTCATAGTAACACATGCGGGAGCGTCATGTCAAATTCTACGGATTCCAACGGCGGGTTCGGTGACAGGTTGCGGCTAGCTAGAGAGGCGCGAGGGATCAACCAAACGGAGCTTGCGGCGAAAACAGGGTTACAGCCATCAGCGATCGGCCACTTCGAGAAGGAACGGCGCAAGCCTTCCTTTGCAAACATTCGGACCCTCGCCAAAGCATTAAGCGTTACATCAGTATACCTGCTCGGCAGGACTAACGACATGGCCGGGGCAACCACGGCTTTTCGCGGTGAAGAAAATTTATCGGATGACGACCGAGAACATATCCAGATGATGATCGACCTCATGAACCAAAGAAAGTCGGGTAAGTGAGCAAATTCCGAATTCAAATGGCGCGGCGCCAAGGCGAGCTCAAAGCAAGAGAGAAGGGCTACGATACCTTCCCCGTTGATCCGTTTGTGATTGCGGAGAGCGAAGACATCTTTGTCGAGCCAAAGGATCCGGGCCAGGTTGGCGTGAGCGGCGGGATCATCTTCCATGATGATAGCGTTGGCATCTTCTACGCCACCAATATCAAGAGCGAAGGGTTTCGAAGGTTCACCGTAGCGCACGAGCTTGGACACTATTTTCTCGAGGGGCATCCCGAGGAAATTCTGAAAACTGCGCCGATCCACATTTCAAGAGCAGGGTTTTCACAAGGGACCAGCTCGATAGAGCTAGAGGCGGATCATTTTGCGTCTGGGTTGCTAATGCCCTCCAAGCTGGTTGGCGAGGTGATTGGGGGAAACCGTGTCGGTCTGGATGGCATCGTCGCGCTAAGCCAGCTGGCCGAATGCTCGCTTACGGCCTCTGCTATCAGAGCCGCCGAATGTTGCGACTATCCGATGGCGGTCGTAGTCAGTTCCGGTGACAAGGTCGCATACGCTTTCTTGTCGGAAAGTTTCAAGAAACTCGATAAGCTCACTTTCCTCAAAAAGGGTACTCCGCTGCCGAGAACCCATACCTTGCGGTTCAACGCTGATACGCAAAACATCCGGTCCGCGCGCTCGATATGTGGACAAACCAGCCTTGCTGAATGGTTCTCTTGCGGGCGACGGCTTGCGTTGGATGAAGAGGTTATCGGTCTCGGCGCTTACGGCTTTACTCTCACTGTCCTTTCCAGCGAAGAACTTGCCGACGACCCTGATGACGAGGCCTACGAAGAGGAAGCCTCATTGATTGAAAGCTGGACCCCCAAGTTCGCTCGGGGTCGCTAACAGTGGCTTTGTTGCGCAAACGCCGAGTGAGGGATTCATCTCGCGAATCCAGCGTGGTAGCTGGTCTGCATGAGCAGACCCATTCCGCCGAGCTACAAGACCAAGAACTGGTCGGCCTATAACGAAGCGCTGAGGCAACGTGGCTCCCTGACGATCTGGTTCGACCCGGACATGGTGTGGGTGCCCCCGCCAACGGGCAAGCGAGGCAGGCAGCCACAGTATAGCGATGCCGCGATCCAGACGTGCCTGACGATGAAGGTGCTCTTCGGCATGGCCCTCCGGCAGACGACCGGGTTCGTGGAGAGCCTGCTCCGCCTGGTCGGCCTCGACTGGTCAGTGCCAGATTTTAGCACGCTGAGCCGGCGCCAGAAAACCCTGGCCGTGACCATCCCCTACCGCGGCTCGCAGGGCCCCCTGAACCTGCTGGTCGACAGCACTGGCATCAAGGCAGAGGGCGAAGGCGAGTGGCATGCCCGCAAGCATGGTGGCGCGAAACGCCGTCTGTGGCGCAAGATCCACATCGGCGTCGACGAACAGACGCTGGAGATCCGAGCCATCGAGATCACGGGTAGCAACATTGGTGATGCGCCCATGCTGCCCGAGCTGCTTGACCAGATCCCCGATGACGTGGAGATCGGCTCGGTCACCGCGGATGGCGCCTACGACACGCGCAAGTGCCACGACGCCATCGCCGATCGGGGCGCCGATGCTGTCATACCGCCACGCAAGAACGCCAAGCCCTGGAAGCCATTGACGGCCGGTGCGATCGCCAGAAACGAGGCGCTGCGCGCCTCGAAATACCTCGGCCGCGCCATCTGGCGAAAATGGACCGGTTATCACCGCCGAAGCCGCGCCGAGACGAAGATGCACTGCGTGAAGCTGCTGGGGCAGAGCCTCATGGCACGCGACTTCGATCGCCAGGTCGCCGAACTCCAGATCCGCGCTGCCGTGCTAAACGGCTACACCGCGCTCGGCATACCTGTCACAGAGCCCATGGGATAAGTCCGTCCGGGGAAAGGGGAGGTCCGAGCTTCACACTCTTTGCGCAACAAAGCCCATTCGAGGTGTCACGCCTTTCCAATTTCCCGCCATCGCGGTTCTAAGGAAACCAACTTGCACAGCCCGGTTCACGATTTGGTAGTCAGTTCAACCACGCCAGATAAATTGCCATGACAATCCACACCACGACAATCTGTGCCACCATGGCAATAATCAGAAACTTTGTCCGGTTGTAGTCCTTTTTTACATCGATCTTTTTCATTGGTGAATACTCCAGTTTGCAGGACCGTGCTGTCTTTTACATATGTGGAGCTGAACCGAATACAAGCGACAAGAATGCAATGCTGCCATGCCCGATTCGTCCTGCAAAGCCGGCCTCAGTGCTCGATGCAGCTAATGGCAGGAACGAGCCCACTTCGACCAATGCTGCGCTCGGCACGAATGTCGGCTATGTCCGTGAGGCCGATATCGGTGGGTCTAACGCTAAGGAGGATGTGATGGCTAAGAGGACCGAGTATCTGGTCATTCAATACGCGAGCGACGGCAGCATTATGAAGCAACTGCGCGCTCCCAAAAGTATCAATCCGCGTCTTCTGCTGGAGAGGCTTGTTTGCCAAGACTTAGATGATGATGCTGTGATCAACTCTTGCCTTCGATCGTAAGCGCCCGATTGTTACCGCCTGCCGCGTGAACCCATACTCACTTAACTACTGTCGTTATTGTCGTCGTTACTGACGTCGTATGAGATGGGATGAGATATGCGTCATGAAGTGATTGTCGGCGTTGAGCGAAGGCGCCGTTGGCGCGAAGAGGAGAAATTATCGATCCTCGAAAAGGTTGGCTTAAATGGCGCAACGGTCAGTGATGTCGCGCGATGTCATGACATTACCCGCCAGCATATCTACCAGTGGCGCCAGGAACTTCGGCGTAAAGGGGTTTTGCCGCGGACTTCGGAGACGGTCTTTCTGCCGCTGCCTTCGCCTTCTTGCGAGGAGCCGGGGCAATCAAGAGATCGACAACACTTGGAGATCGAAGTCGTGCTTGGAAATGGTCGCAAGCTGCGCTGCGCCAGTGATCTTCCATTAGAGCGCATCCAGCAACTCATTCTGGCCGTTGAGACAGCATGATCGGGCCTGGAACCGGTGTCCGTGTGTATCTGGCGTGCGGCGTGACGGACATGCGCAAAGGGATCGCAGGTTTGTCCGCCATGGCTCAAGATGTATTGCGTCAGAAGCCCACGGGTGGTGCTGTGTTTGCCTTCCGGGGTCGGCGCGGGGATCGGGTGAAGCTTCTGTACTGGGACGGTCAGGGATTTTGTCTCTATTATAAAGTTCTGGAACGCGGCCGCTTTCCTTGGCCGAGCGCGGAAGACGGAGCCTTGCGATTGACCTCTGCGCAGCTTGCAATGCTCTGGGAAGGCATTGACTGGCGACGCCCCGCTTGGGGCGCTCCGCCTGCGCGCGTGGGGTGATTTTAGCTTCTAATCTACTATATTTATATGGTGTTTGCGGCTAATTCTTGGTAGTCAGGCGCATGTCGCACTCAGCCAAAAAACTGCCAAATGATCCCGCCGAATTGAAGGCAATGATCGCGGCATTGCAGGCTGAAAATGCTCAGATTGCGGCGGAACACGCCAAGATGTCAGCCACGCTGCGGGTCCATGATCAATTGGTTCAGGCGCTGCGTCTGCGGATCGCCAAATTGCAAAAGCTGGCGTTTGGTAAATCGTCGGAGAAGGTCGAGCGCGAGATCGAGCAACTGGAACTGGCGCTGGAAGACCTGCTGGTTGCAGTGGCTGAGAAGGACGACACCCCTATTGACGAAGGACTGGACGAGCCAGCTCCGGAGGAGACATCAGCCCCTGTTTTGCGTCGCCGCCCGCGTATCTCGGATGCGACCCTGCGGGAACGCCGTGAGCTTGACCCAGGTGCGTGCTGTCCAGACTGTGGGGGCGATCTGCGCGTGGTGGGCGAGGATGTCAGCGAACTGCTCGACATGATCGCCGCCCAGATGAAGGTGATCCAGATCGCCCGGATCAAGAAATCCTGTCGACGCTGCGAGCGGATGGTGCAAGAACCTGCACCCAGCCGTCCGATCCCGGGCAGCATGGCCGGGCCGAACCTCCTGGCGCATGTGCTGGTCTCGAAGTTCGACGACCATCTGCCTCTCTACCGTCAGCATGAAATCTTCGAGCGTATGGGGACCGACATTCCCGAAAGCACACTTGTAGGTTGGTGCGGCCGCGCCATGAAGACACTATCGCCGCTGATCGAGCGGATCGATGTGGACATCCTGAGCAGCGACCTTCTGCATGCGGACGATACCCCGATCCGGGTATTGGACCGCTCCAGAAGAAACAAAGGATTGGGGAAAGGCGTGAAACAAGGCCGGGTCTGGGCCTACGTGGGTGACCAGCGCCCGTGGGCGGGAGCCGCGCCACCTGGCGCTGTCTACCGGTTTGCGCCCAACTGGAAAGAAGAGCACGTTCTAAGCCATCTGGCCGATGCCCGCGGCATTCTGCAAGCAGACGGCTACAAGGGCTATGCCAAGCTCTACGCGCCTCAATCCGATGGCCCGCCGCGTTTGCGCGAGGCGGCCTGTTGGGCGCACCTACGACGAGACTTCCACGACTTTTGGACCTCAACCAAGTCCGAGATCGCGCACGAGGCGCTCGACCGGATCGGTAAGTTCTACGATATCGAGCGTGACATTAACGGCCAGTCCGCAGAGGCTCGCCTTGCGGCCCGTCAAAGGCTTAGCCGACCAAGGGTGGAGGCCTTCTTTGATTGGTCCGAACAGCAACTCCTGCGCATTCCCGGCAAGAGCGATCTGGCCAAGGCCTTCCGCTATGGCCTCAGTCGAAGGGATGCCTTCAGCCTGTTCCTGTCCGATGGTCGGGTTGCAATCGACAACAACCCAGCAGAGCGGGCTCTGCGCCCTATTGGTATTGGGCGAAAGAACTGGCTCTTTGCAGGGGCCGACACAGGTGCGGAAACCTTGGCTCGCGCCATGACCATTATCGAAACAGCCAAGCTAAACGGCATCGATCCCCAGGCCTATCTCGCGGACGTTCTCGACCGCATCCACGACCACAAGATCAACAAGCTGGATGAGCTCTTGCCGTGGAACTGGAAGGCGTTGGGACAAGCAGCCGACAGTCAAGCCGCGTAAACTGCGGTATCAATGGCGCCGTTACCTTCGATCAAACGCCAAGCATTTCTATGACCCTTATCAGGTAATCGACATGCGGGAGGAGCATCGTCGCGAACAAGCTCGTGATGCGTTGAATACCGATCCTGAAACTAAGGATCCGATAGGAGACTACAACCGTGCGCGGGACGCGCAAATCCCGCTCGGAAAGACACTAATGATTGCTGGGGTAAATCATGACTATTTCGTCAAAGAAGTGGAAGTGTAATGTGGAATGGTCGGGCTTAGCAATGACGACTTTAGGAGCCCCCATCACATGCTGCCCACAGACGACAAAGAGGAGTCAATGTCTGAACTGAGCCCACCTTTCCCGGTTTCCCGTGGTGCGGCGAAGGTCTGCTCACACCGTCTTGGCAGTTCCCGCAATACTGGACATATAAATCCAAAGGTTGGAGCTACACGGTTGGCTGGTTTCAGGACCAAAGAGCCGCGAAATTCATCGCGGCCAATTGCGAACGCTGTTTTGAGACAAACAACCAGAGTGCAATTTCCCCAGTTGCTTTCACACCACCCTAATTCGCTGCAACTTGCCGCAACAGAGGCGTGATCCGGCGCACTGTCGCACGGCGGTTGATCGCTTCGGCGTCTTGAGTGCGCACCTTAAGGAAGGCCTCGCCATAGCCCTGAACAATCAAGTTTTCAGGCGGAATGCGGAACGCTTCGGTCAACGCAAGTGCCACCGATTCCGCACGACGGTCTGATAGCGCAAGATTGAAACTGTCACTTCCGACTGCATCCGCAAAGGCCGCGCCACTCAGCAAGAGCGGCAGTACGAGCGGCTTTGAGATGGTCTCTTTGGGAAAGGCTGCGCTCCTGATTGAAGTGGTTGAAAACGGATGCATGAACGCAAACAAATTTCTGCAAACTTCGCATTCGGCGGAAGCGCTGCATGGCACGTTCTCGTCGTCGAAAAGGCAAGTGCGAGTTTTCAGCGCGATTGTTTTTCCAACGACCAGTTTCCTGTTTGCCTGCGTTGCCAATGACCTTCATCGCCGCGCCGTAGGAACGCAGTTTGTCGGTAACTAGCACCTCGGCTCTGCCATGACGTTTCATGGTTTTCTTGAGGAATTTCAATGCGGCCTTGCGATCTCGGCGTTTCGTAACGTAGGATTCCAACACTTCACCCTCGTGATCCACGGCACGCCATAGATAGTGCAGTTCGCCGTTTATCTTCACAAAACCTCGTCCAGGTGCCATTGCCAATTCGAATACATCCGCAGTTGCTCAACCCGTTTCCGACGAATTTCTGAAGCAAACAATGGGCCAAACCGGTTCCACCAAAACCGCACCGTTTCATGGCTGACATCGATTCCTCTTTCGTGGAGTAAATCCTCCACATTTCGAAGTGAGAGCGGAAACCGAACGTAAAGCATCACCGCTAAGCGAATAATCTCGGGGCTCGTTTTGAAACAGCGAAAAGGAGAGCGTTTTGTCATACGCCGAAGCTACGAAACGATCCTACTCTTCACAACTGGGTTTCTTCTGACACCACCCGCGGCGGAGTAAAAACCTGCCATGTGGCGGAGCAACTAGCGCCCATACAAGCCATGCCAAATTGACACCAATATTTTCAACACATGTTTCAACATTGGCGGTAAGCGCTTTTCTACCAACTGAACTTAGCTCGCTTCCAACGTTAAATCTTTGTCCAATCATGCGACTGTTCAAAGGCGTAAGCCGCTTGATAGATCACACTTTCATCTAGATGCTTTCCGGTGAGCATAACGCTGATGGGCAGGGCGTCCTTTGACATACCGCATGGGATCGCCATCGAGGGATGCCCCGTCACATCGAACGGTGCAGTATTGCCGAGCATCTCCCAAGCGCGCGTGAAAACGTCTTCACGCGGATCCCCTGGTGCGGGCAGCTTGGTCGCCGTAATCGGCAGCGTTGGCATCAGCAGCAGGTCGTGCTCGGCCAATACATCGTCATAGGCCTTGCGCAATACTCGGGATATGTTCTGACTCTTGGCATAGAACCGCCCGCGGTAGGCATTGATCCCGTATTGCCCTGCAAACATGGACAGTTTCAAGGTGTCCGATAGATCGTCCGCGCGGTAACGCCAGTTTGCGTGCGCATCCATCAGCGTCGTGGAATAGAGGCCCTTGTAATTCATACCATAGCCATTGCCCTGCATCATCTGCCATTGCAGGCCCTCAAGGGCGATCGGGGTCCAGATGGCGATGCCATGAGTGTGGATGGGGATCGACACTTCTGTCACCGTCGCGCCAAGGCTCTCGAAATGCTTGGCAGCGGCGCACACCTTCTCATCCACCTCCTTTTCCGAATTTTCATGCCCGAACCCTTCTTTGACGACGGCGATCCTGAGACCTTTCACGCCTTTGCCCAAGGCTGCGGTATACTCTTGCGCCGGGCTTCTGTCCTGCCTGGGGTCCAGCCCATCCGGACCTGCGAGGACTTCAAGGAACAGCGCATTGTCCTCGACGCTTCGGCTCATCGGGCCGGTGTGGTCAATGGTCATTTCGATGGGCATGACTCCGGTATACGGCACCAGCCCAAATGTCGGTTTCATGCCATAGACACCGCAATAGGCGGCAGGAATTCGGATCGAGCCGCCCTGATCGCCACCGATGGCCAGATCAACCTCCTCGGTGACCAGAAGCGCACTGGACCCAGACGAAGATCCGCCCGCCGAATAGCCGTGCTTGCGCGGGTTGTGAACCGGGGCCGGGTCACTGGTGTGGCTGCCACCGGACAGGCAGAAATGCTCGCTGGTGGATTTGCCTAGGATGGTGCCGCCGGCATCCAGAATGCGCGTAACAATCGTGGCATCCACATCCGGGACGAACCCTTCAAGCGTCGAGGCGCCATTCATCATCGGCACGCCGGCAACCATCACATTATCCTTGATCGCCACGGTCTTCCCGGCCAGCTTCCCGCTCTCGGCGCCCTTGATCTCGGACTTCCAGTACCAGGCGTTGTTCGGATTGTCTTTTGGTTGCGGGCGATATCCCGGGGTCCGCGGGTAACGCACCTGTGGGATATCGTCGGGCATCTGATCAATGATGTCGTAGCGATCAAAGACTCCTTGCATATTCTCAAGGTAGAACCCGATTTCTGCGTCATCCATGTTCATGCCAAGCGACGCGACGATATCGGCCAGTTGCTGGTGCGTGGGTCTGTTGATAGCCATCGTTTCCTCCAGGTGGTGCGTTGGGTCGGTCACCGACAAGGCTGCCGACGGCGGGTGTTACAAAGTCAGGTAAGTGCCGATGGCACCGCTCTTTTCAATCTCGTCCGGTGTTCCGCCCGCGACGATGCTGCCTTTTTCAAGGATGATGCAGCGTGTCGCCATAGAGAAGACCATCGGCATGTTCTGTTCGACGATCACGATGCTCAGACCTGATTGGCGGTTGATTTCGGCCATTGTTTCGGCAATTTCGGCCACCAGTGTAGGCATGATACCGTCAGACGGCTCGTCCAGCAGGATCAGCGACGGGTCGGTCATCAAACCTCTGCCGATGGCCAGCATTTGCTGTTCGCCACCGCTCATGGATCCGGCCTTCTGGCTCAGCCGCTCGCCTAAGCGCGGGAAATAGCCCAGCACTTCGTCGGTGCGGTCCCGTGTCACCCGGCCCGAGGCAAGACGCCCCATTTCAAGGTTTTCGTGCACTGTCAGCTTGGGGAACATACCGCGCCCCTGCACCACTGTGGTCAGACCGGCCCTGGCGCGCACATGGGCAGGCGCGCGGGTGATGTCGATGTCATTAAAGGTGATCTTCCCGGCCGAGGGCATGATCTGACCGCTGATCGCGCGGGTCAGGGTGGTCTTGCCCATCCCATTGCGCCCCAGCACGCCCAGGACCTCGCCATCGGTGATGGTCAGGTCAATATCGTGAAGGACCTTGATATCCCCGTATCCGGCGTGAACATTCTTCATCTCAAGCATGGGTGGATGTCCCTAGATAAACTTCGCGCACCGTTTCATCGGCGGCCACTTCGGCAAAACTACCGCGTTTGATGACGCGGCCCAGATGCAGGACCGTCGTCGGCACGTCGAGGTCGCGGATGAACCCGATGTCGTGCTCGATCACCACGATGGAAAGGCCGCGCTCTTGCGCCAGCCGTTTGATGAGCCTGCCGGTCTCAATTGTTTCCTGGTTGGTCATGCCCGCTGCCGGTTCGTCAAGAAGCATGACCTTGGCTCCGATCCCGATCAGAAGCCCGATCTCCAGCCATTGCCGCTGACCGTGGGACAGCACGGATGCGCGGGCATTGCGATCCTCCCACAGGCCGATGGTGCGCAGAATGTCGGCGATGTCTTGCCGTGCTGCATCTGCATCCAACTTGCGCCGCAGCACGGCCAGTTCAATGTTGTCCTGTGTGGACAGCCCGTCAAACACCGTGGGCGTCTGAAACTTGCGGGCGATGCCCCTGCGCGCGCGTTCTGCCACCGACAGCCGGGTCACGTCCTGATCCCCGAACATCACTGTCCCCGACGTCGGGATCAGATGCCCCGACAGCATCGACAGAAATGTGGTCTTGCCTGCGCCGTTCGGGCCGATCAGACATTGGACCTGTCCCTCTTTCAGATCGAAATCGACGTCCTCGTTGGCGACAAGGCCTTTGAACCGCTTGGTCAGGCCCCGTGCCTGCAACAGCGCAGTCATGGCTTTGCCTCCTGCTGTGCAGGTTTCATCCGGCGCGCGGCGCTTTCGACGATCCCGGCAATGCCCTCGTGGAACAGCATGATGACAGCGATGAAGATCACACCGATGATCAATTGCCAGTATTCAGGCGTCAGCGCGCTGAGTACATTGGCCAGGGACGCGATGACGATCCCCCCGACAAAAGATCCGGCGATCGATCTGCGCCCGCCAATCGCCACCCAGACCAGAACCTCGGTCGAGAAAAGCACACCTGCAAGCGAAGGTGAGACGAAACCGGAATGGGTTGCATAGAGGCTGCCGGAATAGGCGGCGATTGCCCCGGACAGGGCAAAGATCAGCGTCTTGTAGGTGGCGATCTCGAACCCCAGTGCCGACATGCGGCCTTCGTTTTCACGCACACCTGCGATGATCTTGCCGAACCGCCCGCGCATCAGAAGCATTGTCGGCACCAGAACCAGCGTCACCATGAACAGCACGAAGTAATACATCGGCACATCGGGAAACATATTCACCGTGAAGCCCGGGCCTGTCAGATCCAGCCTGTCCACATACATGCCATTCCAGCCGCCAGTGATTTCGGGCCAGCTTTTCGCCAATTGTTCGGTGATGATCGACAGCGCAAGCGTGGCAAGGACGAAATAGGTCGTGCCCACACCCGCCCCGAACAGGAATTTGCCCACCAACCCGGCTAGAAGGGCCCCGGCAAGCGGGGCGATGATGAAACCGACATAGGCCATGTTCACCCAATCGGCCCAGGGGTTCTTCATCAGAAGGCCGATGGCATACCCGCCGATAGCAAAAAACGCCGCCTGACCGAAGCTGACAATCCCCGCAGCTCCCCACAGAAGCGACAGCGACACGGCCAGCAGGCCAAAGGTCATATATTGCGGCAGGATGTAGAGGATATAACCCTCGGTGAAGAGCGGGATCAGCGCAAGCACGGCCAGAACAAGCACACCCATCCATTCGTCGCCACCCAGGATTCGGGGCGCTGCGACAGGCGGTGTGGAGTCGGCTGAAACATTGGTCATTGGATTACTTTTCTCCGAAGATGCCTTGAGGGCGGAACCGCAGTACAAGGATCGCCAGCACGAATACCGCGACTTGTGCGATGCTTTGATCCACGAAGATTGCGGTGATTGTCTCGGACCCGCCGATGATGAAACTGCCGACAAGGGTACCGCTGAGCAGGCTGCCGACGCCGCCCACAATGACCACGAAGAACGAGCGCACGAGATAGATGTCGCCCATGTACGGGCCGACCGCCAGCATCGGCGCGATCAGGCCACCGGCGATCCCGGCCATGAAAGCCCCGAAGCCAAAGACCAACTTGTAGGTCTTGCCGATGTTGAGCCCCAGCAGGGACGCGACCTCGCGATCCTGAACAAGAGCCCGGATTCGGATGCCCACAGAGGTGCGGTAAAACACTATGGCCGAGGCCCCAATGACCAGCCCCGCAAAGACCGCCACCGCCGTGCGATAGGCCGGGATCTGATAAAAGCCCAGGTCGATGGCCCCCGGAAGCGGGCTGGCCACGTTGCGAAACTCGGCTCCGAAGATGATCTTGACCAGCTCGGTTGCAACAATGAAAAAGCCCCATGTCAGAAGGATCGTGTCAAAGGGGCGGTCATAATAGTGGCGCAGAACCAGATGCTCGATCAGCAAGCCGATCAGGCCAACGCCGACCCCGGCCAGCAGAACCGCCGGGACAAACGGAATTCCGATGCCGACCCCGGACCATGTAAAATAGGCCCCCAGCGTCAGCATCGCCCCATGGGACATATTGATCACGCCGATCAGCCCATAGATGATCGCCAGCCCGAAGGCGGCAAGGGCAAGGATCATCGTGATGAGCGTCGCGTCAATCGCGATGGACAAGATAGTTCCCATGAACTCTGGCCTCGGTCTAATTTTCAGGGATGGCAGGATGGGTCCTTTCCCCGGCAGAGGCCGGGAGAAGGACAATGTTTCAACTCAAAGAGGCAGGTTGTCGCAGCGCGCGTCCTGCGGTTCGACGCTCAGCTTGCCCTCGATCTGCTCGAACATATCGTTCACACCGGTCCAGCCTTCGCGCACCTGCATCAGATAGGACGAGGTGATAACCTGATTATCCAGCTCGCGCATCTTGATTGGCCCTTGCGGTGCATCGTCAAACTCCATGCCCTTCAGGGCATCGCGGATCGCCGCCGTTTCAACCTTGCCTGCATCCGCGATGGCCTTGGCGGCCATGTGCGCGGCGTTGTACATACCAACTCCGACCGTGTTCATCAGCGCATCGGCCCCGTATTTGGCTTGATAATTCTTGAGGAACTTTTTGTTGTTGGGGTGCTCGATTGTCATGAAATAGTCAAAGCTGACATAGCCACCGGATGATACTTCCGGGCCCAGGCCCGAGGTCACGACTTCTTCATCGTCCACTGTCCAGAATGTATAGTCGTCCTTCATGCCGGCCGCGGCGAATTGCTGACGGAAATTTACCGTGTCCGAGCCGGTCAGTGAATGGAAGATCACGTCAGGCTTCGCTTCGCGAATCTGGCGCAGAACGGATTCGTAATTTGGGGTGTTGAAGGGGATATAGACCTCGCCCACCACTTCGCCGCCCAGCTCTTTCAGGCGCTCGGTGGCAAACAGGTTGGTGACCCGCGGCCAAGCATAATCAGATCCGATCATAAAGAACTTCTTGCCGTGTTGCGACACCATCCGCTCCATAAATGGCCAGACCTGTTGGGTTGGTTCGGGGCCGAACATGAAGATGTTGGGGTTGCACACGCCGGGCGCATATTCCTGAAGCTGCCCTTCGTACCAAGTGGGATACAGCAGGATCTTGTCCGCCGCCTTAACCAGCGGGCCCGCAGCGTTGCGGTCTGCCGACGAAAACGTCCCGGCCAGCAGATCAACCCGTTCCTGCCGCACCAGTCGGTTGGCCTGTTCCACCACAAGGCGCTGATCGGTTTTGTAATCTGCCAGGATCATTTCCAGCGGGCGTCCGTCTACGCCGCCTTTGGCGTTGATCTCTTCCAGCGCCAGTTCAAAGCCCTGATAATGTGCCTTGCCGTAGACAGTCCAGGCCCCTGTGACTGGCGACAGCACGCCGATCTTGATCGGGTCAGCAGCCCATGCCGGACGGATCAGCGCCGGTGTGGCCAGCGCCGCGATACCGCCGCACAGTGTGGCTCTCCGAGTCATCTTAATCATATTCATTTCCTTTCGGTCGGGTTTGCAGTTTCAGTACCAATCGGGGGCGGCGTCGCTTCCTAGCATTTCGCCATAGAGATCGGTGCGCCGGTCGCGCAGCGGTTGGTTAAACGCATTCCAGTTGCGCTTACGCCGCGCCTCGGAAAGGTCGACCTCGGCATGGATGATCTCGGCGCTGTCGGCGCTGGCCGGTTTGCCGATGGGCCAGCCGGTATGATCGACGATCAGGCTTTGGCCGATAAACGGCTGTCCGCGTTCGGTGCCGACACGATTTGCGCAGGCCACGAATATTGAATTCACATGCGCCTGACCCATTGCGATGATGTTTGCCATCGCTTCGCGGTTTTTGTCCTGTCCCGGGATAGGCACCCAGTTTGTGGCAACGCACATGATGTCGGCGCCCTGAAGCGCGGCGAGCCGGAAAACTTCGGGAAACCAGATATCGTAGCAGATGGAACAGGCGATGCGCCCGATCGGTGTATGAAAGACCGGCACCCCGAGATTGCCCCGCTCGAAGAAAAGATTTTCCTCATTCCACAGGTGCAGCTTGCGATAGGTGCCGATATGCCCTTTGGGGCCAACCATTGCGATGCTGTTATACAGGTCGTCGCCATCACTTTCGCAGATGCCGCACACAATATAAACACCGAACTCGGCCGCCAGATCAGTCAACAGGACGCAGGTCTGCCCTCCGGGGATGGTCTCGGCCAGAGATGCGGCTTCTGCGCGGCTTTCAAAGACATAGCCGCTGTTGCACAGCTCGGGCAGCACCAGCAGCGTGGCGCCCTGCTGCGCGGCGGCGCGTATCGCGTCCTCGATCATGCTAAGGTTTGCGTCGACATCCCCGATCACCGGTTCCAGTTGCAGGCAGCTTATCGTAATCATCACGACACCGCCCGTTTCTCTTCACGGTCGACCCGAAGCGAAAAAACATCCGGGCGGGCGTAGTGGCCCACCACATCGAAATCCAGTTTGCTACGGACAAGCGCATCGCGGGTGATCTCAGCGTGCAGGATTGTGCGTTCGTCAAAGACTGGACCGGCAAGGACATTTCCCAGCGGATCGATGATTACACTGCCGCCCCTCATCATGGCCTCGCCATCGTCAGACGGCAGAACCGAGCGGTAATCCTCACCATATTCAGAGCGGCGGATGTATTGGCAGGCGCTCAGTACAAAGCAGCGCCCCTCCAGTGCCACATGCCGCATAGTAGGCACCCAGGTGTCACGATTGTCCGCGGTCGGTGCGCAGTAGATTTCAACCCCTTGCGAATACATGGCCGTGCGCAACAACGGCATGTAGTTTTCCCAGCAAATGACCGAGCCGATGATGCCAAGTTCGCTTTCGACCGCCTCGAGGGTGGATCCGTCGCCGAACCCCCAGATCAGCCGCTCTGATCCGGTTGGCATCAGCTTGCGGTGCTTTCCCACCAGGCCTTTGGCTGGATCGACATAAGCGACGGTGCAATAGAGCGTCGATCCGACAACTTCTATCACACCGATGACCACAAAAATGTTTCGCGCTTTCGCAGCCTCTGCGATGCTCTGCATTTCAGGACCGTCCAGAGCGACGGCGCCGTTGAAATATCTCAGGAAATCGCCGCGCCCCGGGTCGAGCCGCGTGCCCACGGGCGCATCAAAGGTCAGACCCTTCGGATAGGTGCCCAGGAAGGCTTCAGGAAAAACGACAAGCTCCGCACCCTCATCGGCGGCCGTGTCGATCAGGTCGCATGTCTTCTTCAGCGTTGCCTCCGTATCGAAAGGAACCGAGCTGTCCTGTACTACCGCTACTTTGACGCGTTCTTTCATATAGGGGTCTCCGGTAAGGTGAGGCAGACAAGGCTGCTGAGCATTTCTGCAATATTAGACGAGGCGGAATGTTTCTGATATTAGAATTAATCACACACCGCGTTGCCGAAATGGCAACGCGCTACGCCTTAGGAGGCCGTCATGAAACTCCCGGCATTAAAGTACTTTCTGATGGTGGCTGACACCGGTTCAGTCCGTGGGGCGGCGGAACATCTGAATGTCAGCGGGTCGGCGATTTCACGTCAGATCCAGAATCTTGAACATCAGTTCGGTGCCGTTTTCTTCGATCGAAACCAGAAAGGCATGGTCTTGACGGGCGAAGGTCAGGCGTTTGAGGCTCACATCAGGCGTGCCGTGCAAGAACTTGACCTCGCGAGCGCCAAGATCAACAACATTCGTGGACTGGTATCGGGCAAGGTCAATTTCACGACCATCGAAGGAGTGATGAATTCCTGGGTATTTCCGGCAATCGCAGGCTTCAAGAAAATCTATCCAGGCCTTTCGTTCGATTGCCGCATTCTCGGCACTGAAGCCATTATAGATGCCGTCATTGAGGACAGAACGGATTTCGGCATTGCGATCGGTCTCGAAAAGAGACCCGAAATCGAGATCCTAAACGTGATCGGTACTCGGTTTGTGGCGGTTATGTCGCCCCTTCATGCTCTCGCCGGTCGCACCTCCATCGGCCTTCGAGATATTCAACCTTTTGAGCTCGTGATGCTTGACCGGAGCTTCATGACGAGCAAGCATCTCTACCGCTCGGGCGATGCACTTGGGTTGTCATTTAATACCACCTTCGAACTTAATCAGATCGAAGCCCTGGTATCGTTTGTTGTCCTGACCAAAAGTTTGACAGTCTTGCCAGACTACGCAGTGTCGCCCGCCGCAAAGAGTTTAGGAATCGTCGTTGCCGAAATCTCGAAGAAAGATCTGCCAGAGCTCCAAACTGCGCTTTTCGTAAACAGCAGCCGTCGACAAACAGTTGCTGCGACGCATTTCTTGGAATACCTAAATAACTGGAAACGGCGGTGCAAAA
>FYBJ01000117.1_pt1 | contig 22088 bp, 25 predicted proteins | sample 1134611 | NCBI WGS metagenome assembly FYBJ01 (sample SAMEA104116008, study PRJEB20421) | marine metagenome | isolation source: marine | reverse complement strand
AAAGCGCGCTGCAACTGGCCGCCCGGGAAACGCCGGATCCGCTGAAAGAAATTTTTGAAAGAGTGCTGCGCGCTAATCGCCTCGGGGATGATCTGGGTCAGTCAATTCAGGAAGTTGCTCAGCTGTACCGGGTGCAGGAGTTGTATCTGGTGTCGCTGGCTATCCGCGTTAACCGCACTTACGGCAGCAGTGTCAGGGATTTGCTTAATAACATCGTCAAAATGATCCACGACCGCGAAGCCGCGCGCCGGGAGTTGCGCACCATGACCGGTGAAACCCGGGTGACGGCTTGGGTGCTGGGCTTATTACCGATCATGATTGCCGGCTACATCATGATGATGAACCCCGATTATATGCTGACCATGTGGCAGGATGAGGGGGGCAAAATCATGCTGGCGACGGCGCTGGGGTTTCAGGCTGTCGGTGCGTTTATTTTATGGCGCATGATTAAGAGCATCTGATATGTCGATTTGGCTGATTTTAAGTTTGTTATTGGTGATTTTGCTGTCGATAGGCTTATTTTTAGCTGGCCAGTATCAGGCGCATCACGCTGATATTTCAGCACAACGGCGGTTTTATGAATTGCTGGAGCGCAATACTGCCGAAGTTGCCGTTGAACGCAGCTGGGCTCGGGGTGTTGTCAGACGCATGGCACAAAGCCGGCTGATGCGCTGGTTACCGAAAATTGAGCATCCGGAAACGGTTCAACTTTTAAAACAGGCTGGCTGGTATCACGCCAGCGGTCGGGTTGCCTATTATTTATCAACCTGGATAACGCCGGCTGTACTGGTATTTCTGGTGTTTATCTACGTGCTGACCGCAGGCAGTTTAAACAAAGAAGCCTTGGCACAATTATTTATCGCCGGCACCATCGGTTATTTATTACCTAAAAATGTGCTGCGTCGGGTGGCCAAAAACCGCCGCGCCAAACTGTCACGTGAAATGCCGACCGCTGTACATTTATTACGCATGCTGTTTGATGCCGGTTTATCGACCGAGCATGCGCTGCGGGTGTTACAAACCGAAGGCAAATTATTGGCACCGGAACTGGCAAAAGAGCTATCCATGGCGCTGCGTCACGTAGACGCGAGTCTGGATCCGGCGGATGCACTCAGTGAAATGGCCGCGCCGCTGGAGGTTGCAGAGCTCAATGACACGGTGGCGATCCTGAAACAGGTTAGCCGGCATGGTGGCAATATTCGCGAAACGCTGGTCAAGTTTGCCCAGTTAATGGAAGACCGGCAACTGTCGGCGCTGCGGGAATACGTCAATGTGCTATCCGGCAAAATGTCGGTGGTTATGATGGTATTTTTATTTCCGGCCTTGCTTATTTTTCTCGCCGGACCTGGCTTTATGGCACTGGCCAAAGGCCTGACGGGGGCATTTTGATGCAAAACGGGTTAGTGATTGTTATCAGTTTGTTACTCAGCGCGTGTGTGGCGGTGACGCCGGGCGTGACCAACAACACAAATTTGGCTGATGTGCGTCAATCATCATGTACTGAAGCACTGGCCGGTGATACCTCAGTGCGGCTCGATATGGTGCAGCAGTTAATGGAAGATGGCCGACGGCATGCCGCTTTGGCTCACCTCGATGAACTCGACAGCGACAGCGTTCAGGCCACTTATTTACGCGCCGAAATACTGCGCCAATCAGAACGAAGCAATGATGCAAAGCTGCTGTATCAGGCGCTGACTGAAAGCTGTCTTGCCGGTCAGGGCCACCATGGTCTGGGGCTGATTGCCGGTCGTCAGCAGCAACTTGCCGAAGCCGAATTGCAATTAGCCAAAGCCGCCGAGTTGCTGCCGGTCAATGCACGGATCCGTAACGATTATGGTTATGCATTGCTGATGAATGGCAAATTTGCCGATGCCCGCCATGAATTTCTGACAGCAATTGAACTGGATGGGGGTAATCGCCTGGCAGAGACCAATATGGTGATTTTGTTGCTGCTACAAGATCAGCAGGCAAAAGCCAAATCATTTGCCAGCAAGCTCAATATGGATAGTCAGACATTGGCCGACTTGCAGTTGCAGGCTGATGCACTGGCAAAACAGATTCCGACGGAAACACCTTGAGGAGAAAATGATGACGCGTATAACAACTCTGGCCGCTTTGTGCTGTTTATGCAGTTCACCGTTAATGGCACAGACGGCGACGGGTAATGACCCGGAAATGGGTGAACAAACCCGTTACTGGCTGAACTGGCAGAGCAGTGGTGAAGCCGCTTCAAGTCAATCTCAAACCCTCTCCGGCCCGGTTGCTAACAGAATATTTCAGCGATATCAGGACAGCTTCAGCTATTCGATACCAGAGTATTTTTCTGGTGACGATGGTGATGCGTCGGTGTTGGGTGAATAACGGCTGACAAATGTTTGTGTCAGCAACATTACCGGTCAGACAAACAGGTGCGATCGGCCTGTTTGCCATTTTGACATTATTGCTGGCGATATTATTTGCGGCGCTGGCCGTTGATACCGGCCGTTTGCTGATGGAAGAGCGGCGTTTGCAGACGGTCGCTGATATGGCCGCACTGGATGCATCATCCGTAGCCGGCAGCTGTGGCAGCGGCAATTTGGCCGATGTTGAAGTAATGGCCGCAGCCAGCGCCGCCAGAAATAATTACAGTGGCTTACCACTTGATGTAGCGGTTGGAGAAATTGATGTCGGCGCTGGCGGGGTCCGTCAATTTACCCCAACGGCTATTGAACAAGCTACCTCGGTCAGTGTTACCGCCAGTAAATCTGTACCGGCCAGTTTTTTTGCCGGTGGTATTTTCGGTAATCAAACCACGCTGCAAGCCAATGCGGTGGCTGGGCGGGAAGCAATAGCCGGTTTTTCAGCGGGTAGTATGTTGCTGTCGATACCAGCAGAGACATCTGACGAGCAAAACAATGTATTGAATGCTTTAATGTCTGGGGCATTAGGAGGGGAAGTAAGCTTAGTTTCTTATGAGGGATTATTAAATGCTGATATCACGATTCAAGACATAATTGATACTAATGCAGATATTGGTACTGTCAATGAGTTTTTGAATACGAATTTTACACTTGCAGAGGCATTTTCTCTTTTTGCAGCGGCTTTGGGCCAGTCTGATACGGCAACTGTGGAAGCGCAAACCGAACTTGACACTTTATTGAACGCAGCGATTCGAGATCAGAGCCTTAGTTTTGAGAATGTATTAGATGTAACTACCGAAAATCCGGAAGATGCGGCGGAAGCAACACTGAATTTATTTGATTTAATCAACACAACAGTTCTAGTTGCTAATGGCGATAGCTTTATTACTTTGGACGAACTTGAGCTGGATTTAGGGGTTGGTGATGTAAGTGCACAGCTGGATATTATCACACCTCCGAAGATTGCGATCGGTCCCCCTGGTAAGAATGCAAATGGAAATTGGATAACAGAGGCTTCTACGGCTCAGTTTGACCTCATTTTAAACATTGAGATTAATAGTAACGAAGTCATACCTAGTTTAGATCTAAAGTTAGTTTTAGACGCTAAGTTGACTGCAGTACAGGGAAAGGCTTGGTTAGAGAGCATACAATGTGCTTCTGCTGGAAGTCCGGATACGATAGTCAATATTGGCGGGAATTCGGGGATTCTAGATCCATTGCCAGAGATAAAGGCAACAATTGATATTAGTGCATTAGGTTTACCACTTATCAATGGAATTGAAATTACATCAGCAAATACTGGAACGAACGATGATCAAAGTGAAGCCGGTAACCTCAGTTTTTCGGTAGGTGAGCTTCCTCAGACAGATAGTATTAACGGGCTAGGTCTAGAAAGCCTAACAGCAAACTCTTTGAAGATAGAAGAGCTCGGAACTCGCGAAAATTGTGCAATTTTAGATTTGACATGTTTACTGGCTGGGATTACGGCTCCAATTTTGCAGATAGTTAATGACTTAGATGATGAAGCAGGTATAAGAGAAATACTTTTAAGACCGATCATTAATGATTTACAAAGTGAACTGATTGTTCCATTACTAGAAATATTGGGAATACAAGTCGGCGCAATGCAGGTAACTCTATTTGACGTTCAAGTAGATCGTCCAGAAATGAAACGCTAATCACTGAATTTGTGCCAGGAAACCTGATTACGGCCAGCGGCTTTTGAGCGGTACAGTGCTTCGTCAGCAAATTTTAACGGGTTGGCAGATTCATCAAGTTCTCCAGCAAAAACTGTGGCACCACCCAGGCTGATGGTCAGGAAACCTGACGCCGTATCTGCATTTTCGATTTTTAATGATTCGACAGCAATGCGCATCCGTTCAGCCAGATGATACGCATCATCACGGGTCGTCTGATTCAGCAAAATCACAAACTCTTCGCCACCATAGCGGGCGACCAGATCGGTGGCGCGTCGGGCCGTTCCGGACAAAGTTTTGGCGACTTGCTTTAAGCATTTATCACCAGCCTGATGACCGTATTTGTCGTTAAATTGCTTAAAGTAGTCGATATCAACCATGATCAGCGAAATAGGAATACCGGAACGCCGTGCCTGCGCCCAAACCTGTTCGAGTGTCATATCAAACCGGCGACGGTTAGCGATATTGGTCAATTTGTCTTCACCGGCATCGTTCTCAAGGCCGAACCGCGCCATCAAATCATCCATCAAATCCCGTCGCCGCTGCAATGCAGAGTAGTAGAGTACGATTACCATCAGCACAATTGCCGGAATGATTTCCCAGCTGGGGTTACTCTTGGCAATCGCCAGCATCAGGATCAGTGGAGTGGTCAAACCGGCGAGAAATGCAGCATAAATGCTGGGGAAAGCACTCAGTTTAAGCAATTCGCTGGCAGCTACAGCACTGAGCATGAGGATCACAAACAAGCGGGTTTCAAAACTCAGTTGTGGCAATAACAGCGCTGTCAGACCAAAACTCAGCCCAGCGGCTAATGAAGCGGTGGTGAAATGACTCAGGCTTTGCGGTTTGACGGTGGCGACGATTTGTTTGTTATAACGCCGGCTGATCAGCCACTGCCAAATACCACCGGAGAACACTAAAAACAGCCAGACAGCAAACTGGAACGGCGGCAGTTGCGGCCACAGATAAATCGCCAGCAGCGCCGCGAACACCGCATGATGCACAAAAGACACCGTCGGATGCCGGTGCAATTCGCGAAATAAATGGCTGGAGAGCTGGTGCGGATTAATCAAACGCTGGTTCCTGATTATTAGACTATGTTTGTATCCGTCACATAGCGTGCAGACATCCTTTGCCTGAGCGTGTTGAAAAAAGTACAGCAGTCATTCTGGCAGTAGTCGGCCGTCAAGGCAATAGTCAGAAAGTGCGCATGTCGCTGGTGGACAAGCAGTTTTTTCGCTGGAAAAGTTCGCCGCCAGCGGGCGTGACGCCCTGCCGGCAGCGAACAGATTGATTAAGCGGATTTAATCGCCATCAGCACTTCGCCGGGTGTGACCCGGTCACCTTTTTTGACGGTGACCGATTCGACCGTGCCATCAATTTTGGCCAGCAATTCGGTTTCCATTTTCATGGCTTCAACCACCATTAAAGCCTGGCCACTGCTGACGCTGTCACCAACGTTAACCAATACTTCCACAACATTGCCCGGTAACGGCGTGGTGACATGGCCGGGTTCGCTGGCTTTTTGCCGGCCGCCGCTGCCACCTTCGTTAACATATTCGTTGAGCGCTTCAAAAGTGACTTCTTCGGGCATACCATCAAGCGAGATATAAACTTTACGTTTACCGCCGCCGACATCGCCGACACCGGTAATGGCGATTTCGTAAGTTTCACCGTGAACATCAACTTTGAATTCAGTCGCAACGGACTCGACAGCACGGTTTTGCGCGTCAGCCGGCAGCAACGCTTCAGGTTTCAAAGTACCGTCAGCGCGTTGTTGCAGAAACTCACGGCCCAGATCGGGGAACATGGCATAAGTCAGCACATCTTCTTCGCTTTGTGCCAGTTCACCGATATCGTTGCGTAATTTGGCGAGTTCCGGTTTCAGTAAATCTGCCGGCCGGCAGTCCATCACTTCACCGTTACCGATAGCCCGTTTTTGTAACTGCCCATCAACCGGTGCCGGTGGCTGACCGTAACCGCCGGACAAGTAGCGTTTCACTTCGTTAGTAATGGTTTTATAACGCTCACCGGCTAATACGTTATACACCGCCTGAGTGCCAACAATTTGTGAAGTGGGTGTGACCAGCGGCGGGTAACCCAGATCTTTGCGCACCCGGGGAATTTCTTCGAAAACATCGCGGATTTTATCCAGTGCGTTTTGTTCTTTGAGCTGGTTAGCCAGATTAGACATCATGCCACCCGGTACCTGACTGACCTGGACCATGACATCTTCGCGGGTAAACTCGCTCTCAAATTGCTGGTATTTTTTGCGAACGTCGCGGAAATAGTCGGCAATTTCGGTTAACAGGTGTAAATCAAGTCCGGTATCCCACTCGGTATCACGCAGCATGGCAACCTGCGCTTCAGTCGCCGGATGGCTGGTGCCACTGGCGAACGAGGAAATGGCGGTATCAATTCGATCGGCACCAGCTTCGATGGCTTTGAGCTGACATTGGGCGGCCAGACCGGAAGTGGAGTGGCTGTGGATCACCAGCGGTAAATCGACCGCAGATTTGATCGCCTGCACCAGTTCAAAAGTAGGATACGGTGCCAGTAAACCGGCCATATCTTTAATGGCAATGGAATCGGCGCCCATATCACGTAGTGCCAGCGCTTGTTTGACGAACAAATCCGGCGTGTGCACCGGGCTGGTGGTGTAAGCAATGGTGCCCTGCGCATGTTTGCCGCTGTCTTTAACGGCTTGCATAGCCGTTTCCAGATTACGCAGATCGTTTAAGGCATCAAATACCCGGAACACATCAATGCCATTTTCGGCCGATTTTTCAACAAAGGCTTTGACCACATCATCAGCATAGTGCCGGTAACCCAATAGGTTCTGGCCGCGCAACAGCATTTGCAGGCGGGTATTTGGCAGCGCTTGTTTTAAATCACGCAGCCGTTGCCAGGGATCTTCTTTCAGAAAACGTACGCAGGCATCAAATGTCGCACCACCCCAGACTTCCAGCGACCAGTAGCCGACTTTATCGAGCTTGTCGCAAATCGGCAGCATGTCTTCGGTGCGCATCCGTGTCGCGATAAGCGACTGGTGGGCATCACGTAAAATGACATCGGTTACTTCAATTTTTTTCATCACAAAATCTCCGGCAGTACAGTCGGTTTACCAGCCGGCATGGGCGGCAAGGGCAGTGGCAATGGCCAGCGCCACGGCGCTGGGATGACGTTTTTCTGAGTAATTAAGCAGTTCCGGATGGCTGGGCACAAAGCTGGTATCAAAGTGACCACTGCGAAAATCCGGATGTTTGAGGATTTGCTGATAGTAGGTCGCGGTGGTTTTAATACCATGTAAGCGCATGTCGTCCAGCGCCCGCTGGCCGCGATCCACCGCGTCTTCCCAGTTCAACGCCCAGACCACCAGCTTTAAGCACATCGAGTCAAAATGCGGCGGGATCTCGTAGCCAGTGTAAATGGCCGTATCAATCCTTACACCGGGGCCGCCGGGCGCGTAATAATGGGTAATGCGGCCAAAGCTGGGCAGAAAATCGTTTTTTGGATCTTCGGCATTGATCCGGAACTGCAGGGCAAAACCACGATATTGAATATCTTGCTGGCGGTAACTGAGTGCCAGGCCACTGGCGATGCGTAATTGTTCACGAACGATATCGACGCCGGTGATCTGCTCTGTAATGGTGTGTTCGACCTGAATACGGGTATTCATTTCCATGAAATACACCTGATTGCCGGTCAGCAAAAATTCGACCGTACCGGCATTTTCATAGCCCACCGCTTTGGCTGCTTTAACGCCTAACTCGCCAATGTAATCACGCTGTTCTGGCGTTAATTGGGGACTTGGGGCAATTTCAATGAGCTTTTGATTACGCCGCTGGATGGAGCAGTCACGTTCGTATAAATGCACGACATTGCCATGGCTGTCAGCGAGGATCTGTACTTCAATATGGCGGGGATTAACGATACATTTTTCTAAAAATACCTCGGCACTGCCAAAGGCTTTGGTGGCTTCTGAAATGACCCTGGGATATTGTTGGCGCAGTTCATTGGCAGAGTCGCAGCGGCGAATACCGCGGCCACCACCACCGGAAGTGGCTTTGATCATGACCGGATAACCGATTTCCTCGGCCAGCGTCAGCGCTTCGTCGAGATCTTTCAGGTTGCCATCAGAGCCCGGTGTAATCGGTACGCCGGCAGCACGCATGCTGTCACGGGCCGCCGTTTTGTCGCCCATTTGCTGAATCACACTGGATTTGGGGCCGATAAAGGTAATACCGTGTTGTTCACAAAGCTCAGCGAAACGGGCGTTTTCAGATAAAAAACCATAGCCCGGATGGATGGCATCGCAACCGGTTTGCAATGCGAGGTTAACAATACGCAGCGGATCCAAATAACCGGCGACCGGATCATCACCCAGTGAATGTGCTTCATCGGCACGTTTGACATGCAGACTATATTTATCGGCTTCGGTGTAGACAGCCACCGAACGGATCCCCATCTCGGCGCAGGCGCGGACAATGCGCACAGCAATTTCACCGCGATTGGCAATCATCACTTTTTTCAGCATAGCGGTCTCCCGGATAACATGAAAAAAGCTTAAATCAGCCGACACATAATTAAAAGTTGATAAAATTTTGTCCAGTGATAAGTTATTGCTTATTAATAGCCGGGAGAAGCTGATGTCACTTAGTTTGCAACAATTATTAAACCGCTTGTCATTCCGGCAATTACAGATTTTTCAGGCGGTTTATGAGCATAAGGGTTATCGCAAAGCGTCAGAAGTATTGGGACTGACACAACCTGCAGTCAGCTCACAGATACGTAAACTGGAAGAAGCCGTTGAAGCGCCGGTATTTGAATATATTGGCCGGACATTGTATTGCACGCCGGCGGGGGAACGGATTGCTGCCTGCATCGGGCAAATGTTTGGTCAGCTCAGTCATTTACAAAGTGAGTTGCATGCGCTTAAAGGCCGGCTTTCCGGTGAGTTGCGACTGTGTTTAGTCAACACCGCACAATATGTGGTGCCACCGTTATTGAAAACCTTTTTACAGCAATATCCGGCGGTCAAAGTGTCATTGCATGTGGTGAACCGGGCCGGTGCGATTGAACGATTGGCCAATAATAGCGATGATTTGGTGGTGATGGGATTGGTGCCATCAGATCGACCGCTGACCATTTTGCCGTTTCTCGATAACGTGCTGGTGCCGATCATGGCGGCTGATTTTAAACTGAAAGGCAAAGGTGCTATGACGCTGCAACGATTTTTGCAGCAACCGCTGCTGATGCGCGAAACAGGGTCTGGCAGCCGGCTGGCGCTGGAACAGTACTGTCAGCAGCAACATTTGACCGCGCAACCATTTATGGAAATGGGCTCAATAGAAACGCTCAAACAAGGCGTATTAGCCGGTCTGGGTGTCGCAGTGGTGCCAATGCTGAGTGTGCAGACGGAATTAAAACTGGGGCTGATGAAAATCGTGCCGGTCAAAGATTTTGCACTGCGCCGCAGCTGGTGTCTGGTGTATCCCAAAGGCAAACACCTGAGCCCAGCCGCCCAGGCTTTTGCGTCCTTTATTCAGGATAATTTAGCAGCGATTAATAAACTGTTCAGCAGTTAGATTTTTCACGGTTTATCGGTATCCGCTGCCGCCAGACCAGCCTGACATTCATTGAATACGGTCTCACTGAACGAACCGATAACTTCGTATTGTGCTTCAAGACCATTTTCAACAGGCTCAGCATAAGCGCGCAGCAACAGACCGCGGGTTTTATTACCAGCCGCTTCCTGCATTGCCTGAGCGATGGGCAGCCCTTGCTGGCGGTAGGTCATAAAAGTATTGGCTTTTTGTTGCCAGACTTCGCAGCTTTCAGCTTCGATAGCATGAGCTGTTGGCAAAACGAACATAAAACTGAGCATTAACAAGGCTTTCATCACGATAGGTTCTTTTTTAAAGTTGTAATATCAAACCTTTAGATAACAGACGGCCGGAAAAATTCATTTTGTTGAGATATCGCCGGCAAGGCCATTAAAAATAAAGGCTTTGCCGGGGTCATTTACAGCTTAAAACAACAATTTAATCCCCAGCGATATCACCCAGTCTTCTTGTCGTTCACCGTCATTACGGGCGATGGACGCTGTGCGGCCGAATTTTCGTTCATATTTAAAGTCGAGATAAGGCACGAACTTGCGAGTGACTTCATAAAATAATTTAACGCCCAGTTCACCTTCACTAAGGCCTCGCCCCAACGATTGCCGGGCCACATTCTGCGCCGTGAAATCGAGCTGATAATAAGGCTCAAACCCGAATCGCTGGGTAAACAGCAAATGATTTTTTTGCTTCAGCCGGAAGCTGACATCGCCGTAATCACTGACAAATAAATGTGCCTGGGTTTCGAATAAATACGGCGCCAGCCCATTAAAACCGATGGTTGCATAAGATGTCGATGCGGGTTGACTGTCATGGCGCAGCCCCAGTTGCAGATCCCAAAAGTCGGCGATATTGCGACTGTATAGCGCCCAGATTTCACTTTCTTCAAGCTGGCCTTTGTGGCCTTCTAACTCACCTTTGAGCCACAGTTTATGGGTATCACCGCCTATCCAACCATCCCATTCAACGTGACTATTATCACCCTCGCTGCCGCCACCATGCTGAGCTTCCAGCCAGAATGCATGATAAGTCGCGCCGCCATGATCGTCGTGTAAATCTCCAGCGTGCAGATTACTGATAAATAAGCTAAAAAAAGCCGCGATAAACAAATTTTGGTTAATGGTGGCCATGATGACCTCCCATTTCATGCTCTGAAGTTGCGCGAGCGTCTGGCAAGTCATCGTTATATTCAGCAACCACCACCTTCGACATCATGCCGGCGGCCATGTGGTATAGGAGATGGCAATGAAACGCCCACTCACCGGCCTCATTGGCCGTCAGCAATACGGAATAACTATCGCCCGGCGGCACATTAACCGTGTGTTTATCAGGCAGTTTGGCTGCAGGCTGGCCGTTTTCCAGTTGTACAAACATACCGTGCAAATGCATTGGGTGGGCCATCATGGTGGTATTTTTGAAAACCAGCCGCACCCGTTCGCCGTATTGCAGCTGGATCGGCTCAAAATCGTCATCACTGAATTTGCGGCCGTTGATGGTCCAGATAAAACGTTCCATATTGCCACCCAGCACAACCTCGATTTCCCGTTCTGGTGGACGTTGATCCTGTTGGGTTTTCAGGGCGCGCAGATCGCTGTATTGCAGAGCTTTGTGTCCTTTCGGGGTGTTGGCATCGGCCCAGCCACTTTGCATTTTTGATTCGTCACCATGCGGCATATTGTGAGCGCTATGATCCATCTTCATATCATCGTGGTTCATATCGTGACCGTTGTGCTCCATTTCCATGTCACCGTGGTTCATTTCATCGCCGTCATGACCCATATCGGCCATGGTTAATAAACTGCGGGGCCGTTTTTCCGGTGCAGGGCCTTTCATACCCTGTCGTGGCGCCAGCGTGCCGAGGGCAAACCCACTGCGATCAATGGATTCTGCGGCAATCGTATAAGCCTTGTCTGTTGCTGGTGTGACAATGACATCGTAGGTTTCCGCGACGGCAAAACGAAACTCATCCACTTCAACCGGCTCGACAAAACGGCCATCGGCTTGTACCACGGTCATTTTCAGTCCGGGGATCCGTACGTCATACATCGACATCGCTGAGGCATTTATAAACCGTAACCTGACCTGTTCGCCGGGTTTGAAAATGCCAGTCCAATTCTGCTCATTGGTCTGACCATTAAGCAGAAACGCATCGTAACGAACATCTGCCAAATCGGTCGGTGACATCCGCATTTGTCCCCACTGACTGGCATTTTTCCAGGCCGACTGAAAACCTTGTTCACGAACATCAGCCAAAAAGTCACCGACGGTACGTTGTGCATAGTTGTAGTAGTGCGGGCTTTTTTTGATATTGCTGATGATCTGCTGGCCGGTTTCTTCGCTGAAATCGGAGATCAGCACCACATAATCCCGATCCGCTTTGATCGGTGAATCATCTTTGGGGTGCACAATCAGGGCGCCGTAATGGCCTTCCTGCTCCTGTGTGCCACTGTGAGCGTGATACCAGTAAGTACCGTTTTGCCGTAAATCAAACTGGTAGGTAAAGCGTTCACCCGCCGGTATCGCTTCAAAGCCGCCTAAACCCGGCACGCCGTCCATATCGGGCGGTAGCAGAAATCCATGCCAGTGCACCGAGGTGGGTGTATCAAGCCGGTTTTCAACATGAATGACCGCAGTGTCACCTTCGGTAAATTCCAGCACCGGGCCGGGAATATCGCCATTGACGGTAATTTTGCTGACCGGATTGCCAGTGAGATTGACCGTTTCGCGATCAATCACCAGCGTGTACTCAGTGGTATTGGCAAAGGCCGGAATCGCAGACAACAGTGTCAGCATGCCCGCAAAAACTTTTATTAACAAAGACATACAAAATCCTCAATTAAACAGATCGGCATTGCAAAAACGCAATGCGGCTCAAAAATTGAAGATTAGCTGCGTGGCGGGCGTTCGAATTTGTCGGGAAACAGGCTGCTGAGCTGCTCAGCAAATAAGGGCAGCTTTTGAAGCGTCAGCTGCGTTAAAGCCAATTGTTTGAATGATGCTAAAGCGGCATTACTGTGACAACCTGTGGCTGCACATTGACATTGCTCTGCACAATCGCTGCTGTGCTGATGATCGGCGGGCGTCATGTGCTGTTCAGGGCAATCGGTCATTTCATGGTGCAGATCATTACTCTGTGTTGGGGCAATGTCCGCCTGAACAGCCGGCAGTAACATCGACAACAGTAAAGTGGCGATCAGCAAAAATTTCATATTAAGCAGCTGCGAAGTCATCGAAAAATTCTGAAATTTTAATATTGCATTAGACCGAAGGTTAAACAAAAGTTCGTTCCGGCAAAGTCAATGTTGAACTAAGCACTACAGGTTTTCAGCGGCGTTAATCGCTTCAGTGACAATTTTTTGCACAGGGCCCGTTACGTTGGCGGCTTTAATTGCCTGCAGGTTCACTGGCTGGCCGACGATAATGGCACCGCCCATGCCCAGATTGCTGTGCGGTTTGCACTGATAAATATAAATGCCCTCATCAACAAAGGTGTGTTGATAATCTTCACCAATGGTTGACTCCCATCCCTCAGTGTCAGACGGCAACAAAGCGTCAACGGACATCGTGTTATGGACGTTCATACCGGTCCAACTGACCGTGTCACCGGGCTGAATGGTCACCACCAGCGGATTCATGCTGATGCCCTGCGCGGTGATGGTGAATGTTTCGGCGCTGATGCTGGTACTGCCGGCCAGCAAGCCGATGGTGAAAACAAGCTGTCTGTAATTAGTCACCGCAACCTCCGGGTCAATATCAGGCATGGCATTTATTAATGCGTCACAATCCGGCAAATTGCAATCAATATCGCTGGTGTTATCGGGAATTTACAAGGGCCGGTCTGGTGATATTTAATCGGCGGGAATTCCCTGTTTGGCTTTCTCGCCATGATGGCGGCGGTGTTTTACCAAGCGCAGGGTTATCAAGCGATATCGATTCTGATAATTCAAAATAATCGACTTGCTGGATCGCTGCCGATGGTTGGTAAACCGTCAACTGATAATCGCTGACAGTTAATTCTATAAAGTGCTGGTGTTGTTGTGTAAAAATAGCTGCAGTATCCAGTTTGAAAAAACTGCCAGCCGTTTGGTCTTCTAAAGATAAGGCCTTAAAAGCCGCTTCTTTCAAACACCAGATACGATAAAAAAGTTTTTCGTCAGTTTGATAAAGCTGATATTCCGCAGCGGTCATAAAGGTTTTGGCCAGCGCGGCCTGGTTTTTGCGATCGCGCTTTTTCTCAATATCAATCCCTACTTTGTCTGGTGATAGGACAAATCCAATCCAATCCACACTATGAGACAGGCTGAAATAATAATCCGGCGATAGCAGCGGAATAAGCGGCGCTGCGTTTTTTTGTTCGATAATATCGGCAGTGTTTGTTTCGGGATAAAGCGACAGTATTACTTGTTGGATAAGCCAGCGGCTTTTTATAAATTGTCGTCTTTTGCTGACACTGGAAATGCTTTGCAGGCGGACTAAACTGCTGGGCTGAAGATGGCTGTTTGCCCAGCTTTCAAGGGCATGGTTGTCTCCCCCAACGCGGGTAACCCACAGTTGGGGGGCGATTAACCGCTTATTCTGCAAGCGTGACAACATCACCTTTTAGCGCCACACCGGCGATAATTGCACCGGCATGGCATTCATACTGTGTTTCACTGCTGAAAGTGTTCTTTTTGTAATAACTTTGCAGATTGATAACTGCATTGCCGCCTTCAGCTTTGACACGATCCTGAAACGATAGCAAGGCACTTAATAACACCCATTCGCAGGCTTCCTGATCGGATTTATTAAAGGCATTGGTTTTTTTGTTGCTGACAAAATTGCCTTTATGTTCGGTAACTTCCGGATGCGGTTGATTGCCAAAATAAAACCGGATGGCTGGATCCAGTTTTTCCTGAAAGACGGCCGAGTTCATGGCTTGTTCAACAGACAGTAAATGTTTGGTATCTCTGGCAAAAGTTGGTGAAGATAACAACAAAAAGCAAATAGTTAACAGACTGATAAGTGTTTTCAAGGTAACCTCCGTGTACAAAAACAATTAAACGAGGGGGAGTATAGGGGATGGTTTCTCAGAGCTCAATTGCCGGTGGTTTGCAGAACAGTCATATCAAAGTAGAATTTTTCAAAATTTGTTTCGCACCATGTTTCTGAAAAAGTCTTTTGGTGTGCGACAGAGGGTGATGTCGCCGTATGGAAACAACAACATTGATTAATCTGCAATTGAAATCCTGGTCAGCGCTGTCACCCGGACTGAATGATGTCGAATCATGGCGGTCCTGGTTTGCTAACGACCCATTGCCGGTGACGGCGCCCATCGATCCCCCCAAACTCAAACAAGTTGCACCGCTGTTACGCCGACGCTTTACCGCGATGGGTAAATATGCCGCGCAGGCAGCCCTGAATGTTTCAGAAAACGCTGACTACGCAGCGACGATATATGCTTCCCGGCACGGTGATACGCCGCTTTCATTAGCATTGCTGAAAGAGATTGCCGACCATCAACCGCTGTCGCCAACCAGTTTTAGTCTGGCAGTACACAATGCGGTCGGCGGACTGCTGTCGATTGCACGGCAAGATACTTCGCCGATCACGGCGATTGCCGGCAGCAACCTTGTCGTCAGCACTTTGCATGAAGCTGCGGCGCAATTGACCTGTTATCAACAGGTACTTTGTGTGATTTATGATGTGCCGCTCCCCGATTTATATCAGTCGTTTTGTCAAAGTTTGCCGTTTCCGGTGGCGGTGGCATTTGTATTAACTCAGCATGATGAGGGGCCGGGTCTGCAATTGTCGTTGAGTGATGCGCCCGGCACAGCGCAACCAGCAGAAGACCCGGTTTTTACTCTGATTGCCTTGTTATCCGGCGTCCGTGATGAGGTTTCCCTGAAGTCGGGCGATCAGTGTTGGCGTTTAACCGGAGCCGGCCGGTGACCGATAAAGCGATGTGGTGCTGGCGGGTATTGGCCAGAGCGCTATGTTTTTTGGTGTTTGGTATCGGTGGTTTATTGATCCCTTTGCTGATTGTGCCGGTGCTGTATTTGTTGCCAGGTGATCAGTTTGATCGTCAGCGCCGGGGTAAACTGGTTATTCATCATGTTTTTAGAGTTTATATTGGCTTGATGCGCTGGCTCGGTGTACTGTCCTATGAGATTCACGGTCAGGCAGATCTCAAGAATGCGCAGTTGGTATTAGCCAATCACCCGACCCTGATTGATGTGGTGTTTTTGCTGGCGATTATTCCCAATGCTAATTGTGTGGTGAAAAGTGGCTTGTTGAAAAACCCGTTTACCAGAGGGCCGATAAAGGCGGCCGGTTATATCATCAATGACGATAAAGCTGATGATGTGATTGAGGCGGCAGAATATGTTTTTAAACAAGGTAATGCCTTAATCGTGTTTCCGGAAGGGACCCGGACGGTTCCCGGCCAACCACTGAAATTAAAACGTGGTGCGGCGAATATTGCGATAAGAACCGCAGCAGACATCACGCCGGTTATCATTCGCTGTCAGCCGGTAACGCTGACCAAAGGTGAGCCCTGGTATCGTGTTCCAAAACACAAACCGCATTTCAGCATTCAGGTGAAACCGCTTATTGCAATACGGCCGTATATTGATCAGCATAAACCGGCGCTGGCCGCCAGAAACCTGACCCGTGATTTAAATGCTTTTTTTGCTAAGGAGATTGGACCAGATGAGCGATCTGCATCATGAAATAAAAATCATGATTATTGAGTGCCTTGATTTAGAGGATATTGAGGCGGATGACATCGACAGTGATGCACCTTTGTTTATTGATGGTCTGGGACTTGACTCAATCGATGCATTGGAAATCGGTCTGGCATTACAAAAGCGTTACGGGATCAAACTAAAGTCAGATTCGGAAGAAACCCGCCAGCACTTTGCCAGCGTTAACGCGCTGGTGGCGCTGGTTGAGAAACATGGAAGTCAATAAGAACTATCAATATGAACAGTCAAGCAGAAATTTATCAAAAAATCGTCGCAGTGTTTCATGAGTTGTTTGAGATTGAACCTGAAGACATTACCCCTGAATCCAATCTATACGAAGACCTGGATATCGATAGCATTGATGCTGTGGATTTAGTCATCGAGCTTCGGAAAATGACCAAAAAGAAAATTCAGCCGGAAGATTTTAAAACCGTCAGAACCGTGCAGGATATTGTTGAGCAGGTAGAAAAGCTGCTCAAAGAAAGCTAGGCCATGCAGCGCTTAGGCCGGTTATTGGCGGTGCTGTTGTCTATCGTCTATCCCTTTGCCGTTTTTTGGGGACTGCACTCTGGCGCGCTGACAGTGATGCTGGTTTTTTTGACGGCGCTTTTATTGTTGCGGCTGATAACCGTTGATTCATCTGCCCAGCGGTTAGTGACCGGTATCATGATGGCGATAGTGTTACTGATCTTCTGGCGTTTTGGTGCGGTGAGTACCTTGAAGTTTTACCCTGTAGTGATCAGCCTCAGCTTGTTAGCCGTTTTTGCCGGCAGTTTGCTGCGGGGCATGCCGGTGGTTGAGCGATTGGCCCGCATGAAAACCGCTGATTTGCCGCCTGCCGCAGTGCGTTATACCCGCCAGGTGACGATCGCATGGTGTTGGTTTTTTGTCGTCAACGGCCTGATTGCACTATGGACAGTATTGCAGGCGAGCGATGAACTCTGGCTTTTATACAACGGTGTAATCGCCTATGTGCTGATAGGCACGATGTTTGCCGGCGAATGGTGTATCAGAAAACGGATGATGGAACGCAGTCAATGAAGACAATGATACCGCTGACCGCCTGGTGGCAACGCAGTGACGATACGCCAGTGGCGGTGAATCAGCAAAGCGTCCTGCTGTTTGGCGAATTTATTGAAAAAGTTGCTGCCTGGGTTGCTGTCTTACAGCAACATCCCGGCCAGCGGTTTGCCTTATACAGTGAGCATGCGGATGAGTTTCTGGCTGCACTGCTGGCCCTGTGGCAATGTGGCAAAACAGCCTGTATCCCCGGCGATAATCTTTTAGCCACCAGCCAGTCGCTGGCCAGCCAAGTCGATGGTTTTATTGGTGAATTTCCACAACAATCATTAATTAACAGGCCCTTACACGCTGAGTCGCCGGCAGTTGCCTGGCGGGAATTATCGCCCTCAGCGCAGCTTGTTGAGGTGTATACCTCGGGTTCAAGCGGTGAGCCAAAAGCCATTCGCAAAACACTGGCGCTGCTCCAGGCTGAGATTGACGCGCTCAACCAGTTGCCGACCCCTGAACCGGTCAAAACCGTGCTCAGTACCGTGACCCATCAGCATCTCTATGGGTTTATTTTCCGGTTGTTACGACCCTTTTGTCAGCAAGTTGCCTTCACCACGTTATTGCAGGAATATCCTGAAGATGTGTTGGCGATGGCTGCCCGCACTGAGGGTTTTATGCTGGTGTCGAGCCCGGCGCATCTGGCCCGAATGAGTTCACAGCACGCCTGGCATGAACTGCAAACTCAATGTCATCAGGTTGTATCATCGGCAGCGCCGCTGAATCGGGCTGATAGCTTACGGGCCGGCGATTTGCTGGCGGCGCCGGTGTTTGAGATTTATGGCAGCACGGAAACCGGCGCTATGGCCTGGCGTTGTCAGCAGCAGACGATTCGTGATGCAACCTGGCAGGCGTTTTCGCATATCCGCATGCAACCATCCGCCAATAACGGTGCCAGCGTGACTTTATTGGCAAGCGGCGCGGTGGAAACCTTATCGGATTATCTTAAATTTACCGATAACGGACAGTTTATCCTGATGGGGCGCCACGATCGTGTCGTCAAAGTTGAAGGTAAACGTTTGTCATTAAGCCAAATGGAAAATGCGCTGGCAGAAAACCCATTGGTTGAAGAGGCAAAAGCATTGCTGCTGAGCCGGCGCCGGGTTGAAACGGCGGTGGTATTAAGATTGTCGGCCCGCGGTGAAGCATTGTTGATTAACAAAGGCCGTAAAACGGTCATTGCTGCACTGAAACAGGCTTTGCAGGTGGTGTTTGAGTTGGCGTTATTACCAAGGCGCTGGCGGTTTGTCACCGAGTTTCCCGTCAATGCGCAGGGCAAAACGCCGGTGAATGCCTTAATGATGTTGTTTGATGGTGCGGCTGAAAAATGGCCGCAAGTGCTGCGGCAGGAATCAGGCCCTGATTCGCTGACTTTAGAATGTCAGATACCGGCCAATCTGGCGTATTTTGATGGTCACTTTGATGCACAACCGATTTTGCCGGGTGTGGTACAAGTGCATTGGGCGGCACATTACGGTCAGCCATTATTGCCGGCGGCGCTGCACTTCAAAACGCTGGAGGTGCTGAAATTTCAACAGATGTTGTTGCCTGAACAAAACGTTACCCTGACCCTGCATTACGACCGGCAAAAACAAAAGCTCAGCTTTCGTTATCAGTCAGCGCGGGGCACACATTCCAGCGGCAGATTATGTTATGAATAACAACACTTTTCGTCCGGCTATCATTATTCCGGTGTTTAACCATGAGCAGGCCATTCCGCATATTCTGGCGCAAGTGCTGACCGCGGAGCTGCCGGTCTTGCTGGTAGATGATGGCAGTGAAGTCGGTTGTGCGGCGGTATTGGTGGCACTGGCCGAAAAACACACCAGCGTGTCGTTGTTACGGCTGGCCGAGAATGGTGGCAAAGGCGCGGCGGTTAAAGCCGGTCTGCAATGGCTTTTGGGGCAGGGCTATAGTCACGCACTGCAAATCGATGCCGATGGGCAGCATCAAAGTGAGGATATTGGTTTGTTTATCGCGGCAGCAGAAAAGGCGCCGGATAAACTGGTTACCGGCTGCCCGGATTATGATGAGACGGTACCCAAACTGCGCTTTTATGCTCGTTACCTGACGCATATCTGGATCTGGATCAACACCTTGTCTCTGGATATCAAAGACAGTATGTGTGGTTTCCGGGTATACCCTTTGGCGGGTGTGGTGCCATTGCTGGCGGCATGTGGCAATCGAATGGACTTTGATCCGGAAATTTTGGTGCGCTGGCACTGGCAGGGCGGCCAAGTTATTAATCTGCCGACCAAGGTGCATTACCCGATGGACGGGGTGTCACATTTTTTAGTCTGGAAAGACACCGGTCTGATAACCATCATGCATACACGCTTATTTTTGGGCATGTTAATCCGGTTGCCAAAACTACTCTGGCGGAAATGCCGTGGCTGAACACAAACACTGGTCGCGTATTACCGAGTCCGGCACGTTGCTGGGCATGAATTTGTTATTGCTCATTTACCGTTGCACCGGGCGGGTGGGTTTTCAGGCCGTCTTATATCCGGTCATGATCTACTATTATCTGATGCGCGCCAATGCACGGCGTGCATCTCAGGAATATCTGGCGCGTTTGCAGCGTTTTTTTCCGGACATCAAAGTGCAATCCTCTTTTAAACATTTTTTGATGTTTGGTGAGGTGCTGCTCGATAAATTGCTGGCCTGGATGGGCCGGATTCAAATGCGTGATATCAAGATCCACAGCGACGGCGCTTTTGAGCAAGCGTTGCATGATAAACAGGGCGGTATTATCGTGGTTTCTCATCTGGGTAATACCGAGGTCAGCAATGCGCTGGCACACCAGCAGCCGGATCTGAAATTAACCTTACTGGTTTTTACCCAGCATGCAGAAAAATTTAACCGCCTGATTCAAAACGTGACAGGCAAGACCCACATAGAAATGGTGCAGGTCACGGATATGTCACCAGCGTTTATCATGCTGATGAGCGAGCGGGTTGCTAACGGTGAGTTTTTAGTGATTGCCGGCGACCGTACCCCGGTGACCGGCCAGCGGCGGGTGTCTGAAGTGAGTTTTCTTGGGGCCACCGCCGTGTTACCGCAGGGTGCTTTTATCATGGCCAGTTTGCTGGAATGCCCGGTTTATTTGCTGTTTTGTCTGAAGCAGAAAAAACAATATCAGTTGTTTATGGAATTATTCTCAAGCCGCCTCAAGTGGTCCCGAAAACAACGCGAGGCCGGCCTGCAACAGTCGGTGCAGGCCTACGCCAAAAGACTGGAATATTACTGTGCCAAAGCGCCGATGCAGTGGTTTAACTTTTATTCGTTCTGGCGTAATGCCGGGACTGACCATGCGGAGCACAAAGTATGATTCAGGCCGAGTCGTATATTGATATTCCCTTTCATGATGTCGATGTCATGGCCATTGCCTGGCATGGTCATTACGTCAAATATTTTGAAATTGCCCGCTGTGCCCTGCTCGACAAAATTGATTACAACTACCTGCAAATGCGGGCTTCGGGGTTTGCCTGGCCAGTGATTGATCTGCGTATCCGATATGCCCAGCCATTGCGTTTTCAGCAAAAAATCAAAATCATCGCGACGCTGGTGGAATGGGAAAACCGCCTGAAAATTAATTATTTGATTGAAGATGCGGCAACTGGCCAGCGGCTTACCAAGGGCTATACCGTGCAGGTAGCGGTAGATATGCAAAATCAGGAAATGCTGCTGGCATCACCAGCGGTCCTGCTTGATAAACTGGGGCTTGACTGATGCTGCGCATGGGGCTGTTAATGCTGGCGCTGTGCTGGAGCATGCCGCTTTATGCAACGTTGTCACTGGACTTAATGGACAAGCTGACAGAATCGCCGGAAAACCTGCGCGGCCAGTTTGTTCAGAAAAAAACCGTTAAAGCTTTTGACGTCACCATAAAGTCATCAGGTGATTTTCATTATCGGCGTCACCAGTTTATTGACTGGCACACGCATAAACCGGTTGCAAACCAGCTGCGTATGACACCCTCGCAAATTACCAGTCAGCAAGGTGATCAATCGCTGATGCAGATCGATACGGACGCTGATCCGACCGTCAAAGTACTGAGCCAGATTTTTTTTGCGGTACTGACCGCGGAATGGCGGCAACTGGCTGATTATTTTACTGCCCGCGGTGATCTGCAGCAGCAAAACTGGCAACTGACGTTGACACCGAAAACCGCGCAGCTGGAAGCCATTATTAAGCAAGTTGATTTGTCCGGCGACCAATTGCTGCGTGACATTACCCTGCATGAAGTCAATGGTGATATCACCCATATTCATTTGTCTGCCGAGCGTTAATGCGTTTTCCCGGCTACCTTAAACTATTGGCAGCACTGGTCTGGCTGCTGGTGATGGTGTTGTTATCGGTTGCCACCGTAATCAACAAACCGGTGCCTGATACCAACATGATGAGTTTGCTGCCAACGGCTGAGCAGCAACCGTTGGTTAAGGCAGCGGCAGATCAGATGGGCCGTAATTTTTCACAAAGTTTACTGATCCTGGTGACGGCTGAAGACAAACAGCAACGACAACAGGTTGTCCAGCAGCTTCAGCAGACATTCAGCCGTTTGCCGGAAGTCAGTTCGGTGCT
>FYBJ01001513.1_pt1 | contig 22227 bp, 15 predicted proteins | sample 1134611 | NCBI WGS metagenome assembly FYBJ01 (sample SAMEA104116008, study PRJEB20421) | marine metagenome | isolation source: marine | reverse complement strand
CGGTGCCGGCACCTGCCGTGCCCAAGTCAAAGTCTTCGCCAACTGTTTCAAAGGCGGCGCGACCAAGCGCGCGATAAGGGTTCTCTGCCCAGTCCTTTTGCCCGCCGTTGAGCAGGTCGAACAAGATTGCGCCGGGTACGAGAGGAATGATCGCCTCGCCCACCTGAAACCCACGGCCAAGCGCGCGCAACCCGTCCACGACACCGGAACAGGCATCCAGCCCGAAGGCCGATCCTCCCGACAGCACCAGCGCATCGACCTTGGCCACCGATTTGTCTGGGGCGAGCAGATCGGTCTCTCGCGTACCGGGCGCTCCGCCCATGACGTGGACCGAAGCCGTGAACGAGTCGAGCGCGGTCAGAACGGTCACACCGGATTTCAGGGTGTCGTCCTGCGCGTTGCCCACCAGCACACCGCGGACATCAGTTATCAGGTTTCTGGTGCCTGGCAGCATGGATTCAGATCCTAGGTTTTGAGGCTGCGGTCGCGGGATCGCCGGTGTTTGGCACGCCCTTTGGTTCGATCAAGAGAACTGTGCATTCCGCTTTTGCGCGTGGACGGTGCGTCGCGCCCTTGGGCACAACGTGCGGATCCCAGTGGGACGTGAACTGCGCCAATTTCTCCGCCAGGTTCACGCGGGTCATATGCAGCGGCCCCCGTCCACTTCCATGGCGACACCCGTAATCATGCTGGCCTCGTCCGAGCAAAGGAAACAGGCGGCATTGCCCATGTCTTCGGGTTGGGAAAAGCGGCCCAAGGGGATCGTGGACAGGAACTTGGCTCGAATTTCGGGTGTATCTTCGCCCATGAAAGACTTGAGCAAAGGAGTTTCGCCTGCGACAGGGTTCAATGCGTTTACGCGGACGCCCGACGGAGCCAATTCGACGGCCATCGTCTTGGTGGCGGTGATCATCCATCCCTTGGAGGCATTGTACCAGTTCAAGTTCGGACGGGGTGAAACACCAGCAGTCGAGGCGACGTTGAGGATGGCGCCGGTTCCACGCTCTTTCATGTGGGGAACAAGAGCGCGGGCGGTCAGGTAGACGGATTTCATATTCACTTTGAATACGCGGTCGAAATCAGCCTCGCTGACGTCTTCGAGCGGTGTGGGCATGTGCGTGACGCCTGCGTTGTTCACCAAGATGTCGAGATGGCCCAGTTTGGCCAGGGCAGCTTCGGCCATGGCATCAACAGAAACTGCATCGCTTACGTCGACTTGATGGGCAATGGCATCACAGTCCATCCGGTTCGCGGTCTTGAGAGCGGCGTCCAGGTTGATATCCGCGATCATCACGCGTGCGCCTTCGGACACGAACTTAGCTACGATGCCCGCGCCAAAACCGGATCCGCCGCCGGTCACGATTGCTGTTTTACCCTGCAGTCTCATGAGTTTTGTCTCCCCTCAAAACGCGATCTTGGGGGTACACTAACAGCGCGTGCCAGGGACGCCAGCCCAAAGCAGAATTGATGGTCGCTGTCCTTGTCTCGGAAGTGCTCCCGCCCGTCGGCGATGCCCCTTTCGGGACATCACCTCCCGTTGGGCCGGGCCTCGCTGCGCTCGGCGGTTGGCGCGCAAACAAGACCGAGGCCCTTCCGGTAATTCAGCTCGGTGCATTGGCAACGGGCGGGCGTGGCACCGCGCAATGCGCGGTGCCACGCCCAAAGCCGCTAGCGGTGCTGACGAAGTCAGGATCGCTCGGGTGCGGGAGCCCCCCGAGCAGCAGTCTTAGTCGTCCGAAATCTTGCCGCGCAGGGATTTGACCTCGCTGCGGGCTTTCTTGGCCTGCAATCTGCGGCGGACCGATCCTTTGGTGGGTTTTGTGGCAATTCGCCGTTTGGGCGCGACCAGCGCCTTTTGGATCAGCGACACCAGCCGTTCACGCACGATCTCGCGGTTGCGAATCTGCGAGCGGGTTTCATCGCATTGCAGGATCAGCGCGCCGTCCTTGCTCCAGCGGCGGCCTGCCAGCCGCCGCAACCTGTTCTTGACCGGTCCCGGCAACGATGGAGAACGCTCGGCTTCGAACCGCAATTCGACAGCGGTCGCGACCTTGTTGACGTTCTGGCCTCCGGGACCTGACGCCCGCATGAAGCTTTCCGTCAGTTCCCAGTCCTGAATGGATATGTTGTCGTTGATCCGCAGCATGGCGCGACCATACCGTGACCCTCGCAAGGTCAACAGATCAAAATCAAAAAGGGCCGCCCGGAAACGGGCAGCCCTTCGAAAGTACTAGGAGGTCGGGTCGGTCAGAGCGTACTCAACAAACCTGATCTCAGATCGTTTCGGGTGGCGTTGCCGCCAAGGATTGCCCTAACAGGCGCGCTCCCGAATTGTTCCAACACCTCTCTCCAATCTCTTTCTCGACACTGGATCACCTCCTTTTCCTTTGTTGAACTCAGGCAAAGCGTGACATGGGTTGCCAAAATCTCCAAACAAAATCGTCAGGTGACGCTACCGTTGGGGTCCAGCCGTTGAACAATCAGGCGGAATGGGATCAGCGCGACCAGCGCCAGTGACAGCTTGACCAGCCAGTCGGCAAAGGCCAGCGAGACCCAGAGCGGTGCCACCGGCCCAATGCCCAGCATCGGGATCGCTTCGTTCGCCCAGGACACGTCATTGGCCGGTTCCAGCCAGTCCAGCTGAGCCGAGAACGCAATGGAAAAGAACAGCGCGGTGTCCAGGCAGGATCCAACCAGGGTCGACGCCAGCGGTGCGCGCCACCAGCGGCCACCACGCAGGGCAGCAAAGATACTGACGTCCAGCATTTGTGCGGTCAGGAACGCAATGCCAGACCCCACGGCGATGCGCAACGTGACCAGCGGGCCGAACTCGCCCATGATCTGTGTACCGATCAGAGAGCAGATGACGCCCACGATGAAGCCGGCGCAGACCACCCGACGTGCCGGACCCGCGCCATAGACGCGGTTCATCACGTCCGTGACCAGGAACGCAAGAGGATAGGTAAAGGCCCCCCAGGTCAGCCATTGGCCGAACAGAAACTGAACCAGAATGTTTGAAGCCACAACAATGGCGGCCATGGCAAGAATGCCGGGAAGATGTGCGCGTGTCATATGTCTGAGCCCGTTTTTTTGACAAGGTAGCGGCGACTTGTCCCACCGCATCGGCAGGTAAGCGGCGCGTTTAGCCAAAATGTGGCGTCAACGCAAGTCAGTCGGGCAGGGCGTATTCCACAAGCTCGGTTCGTTGAATGAAAAGGAAGTTGTCATCTGCAACCATGGTGGCCCTGAGTTGGCCGCTTGTGTCACGCCAGACAGACATGCCTTCCAAATTGTCATGCGTGCCGGATCGGGTGCGCAACAGCACTTCGCCGTTTCGAGGAGACCCGCTGCTCAGATCCCAACGGCGCAATTGGCTGCGGAACCCGAGGATGCCTGCAGACCGTTCAAGCAGATAGAACCGCCCATCAGGTCCAAAATCCGCGCCTACAGGCAGGAAGTCCCCCTCTTTTGGCAGAGTAAATGGCTGTGACCAGCGACGACCGTTCCAACGATAAACCGGAATGCGCCCTTCGGCCGTAAGGCCGCTTTCCGGCATCGTGTACAAACGCCCGCGACGGTCGATGGCCAAGGCTTCGAACGAGCCATTATTGGCCATTTTCTTGAATGCATCGGGATGGAGCAAAACGGACGTCGTATTGTCTCCACGATTGTAGCGCGCGATCCGGTGGATGCCTTCGAATGCGATGTAGATCGTGTCGTCGGGCGCGATGGCCAGCCCCTCGCTGTCTCCGGCCATGCCGCGCAGAACGTCCCCGGTGCTTGATAGGATCTGCGCCTTTGACGTCACTTTGACCTCGATCATGTCCACGCCATCGCGGGCCACGTTGGCGGTCAGGATGGTGCTCCGATCCGTGAGAATGGTCATGTTTTGGCCATCGGGGGCCATTTCCACAGCCGACAGCCCACCAAACCATGGTGCATTGAAATGCCAGGGATAGCTGCTGAGAAACCGCGCCTTATTGCTGTCGACGGCAGCCACAGAACCGGTGATCAAACTGCCAAGGATTACTGAGATTGCAAGACCGAAACGCATTGTTTGGGAAGATCCGCTAAGACGTATTCACGCCGTTTCTTTGGAGGCGGCGCGTTGGGGTCGCGCGGTTTTGGCGGGGGTGGGCTGATAATGTTGTTGACCCAGGTTTGCGCTTCGGCGCATCCGTCACCTTTGGGTGGCGGGTCCTGATTGACACATCCCTTGGCGTTCCGCGGGCATTTCAGCCGTACGTGGAAATGATAATGGTGCCCATACCAGGGCCGGATCTTGCGCAGATAGGCGCGATTCCCCTTTTCGTCATTGCACATCTGCACCTTGGCACCCGGAAAGACGAAAATGCGCGCGGTGCGCTTGTCCTTGGCAGCGGCCTTGATGATCTCGTGATGTTGACGCGTCCAGTTGCTGTTGACGAAGGCGCCCTTGTTTCGGCGCATCGAAATTGACGAGATGGTCTCGCGTTGTTGACGTGACATGCGCAGGTTTCGGGCGGGCAACATCCAGATGTCCATGTCCAAACCGATCTGGTGGCTACGATGTCCTGTCAACATCGGTCCACCGCGCGGCTGGCTGATGTCTCCGATATAAAGCCCATTCCACCCACGTTGCTGCGCAGCCTTGCGGCTGAGCTTTTCGATGAAATCAATGGTTTCCGGATGGCCCCAGTTTCGGTTGCGTGAAAGACGCATTGCTTGCCAGGTCGGACCCGTTTCCGGCAATTGCACTGATCCGGCGGCACATCCCCTGGAGTAGCTGCCATAGGCGCTGGCGCCTTGACGCGAGCCGGTTTCCATTGCCCCAAACAGTTGTTTGGCCAAAGGTTCGGTCCAGCCCGGCAGGGCCAGCACCATAAGAACCAGCCCCGTGAAAAGGGGTTTAACCAGCGGTGTCACTCGTACGCACTCCTTGCGGTTTCACCCAGCGTAGCAGGATCAGCCCAAGGATAAAGAGCAGAATGACGGGCGATACGCCAAGCCGCGCACTTCCGGTCATGGTGGTGGCAACGCCGATCAGGATTGGTGCAATAAACGCCGTGGCACGTCCGGACAGACCGTAAAGACCGAAGCTTTCGGTCGGGGCCTTGGGGTCCGCATGCCGTACCATCAGCGAACGTGATGTGGCCTGCAGTACGCCCCCCATGCCGCCGATCAGAACGCCACAGACCATGAAAATCGTGTCCGGCAAGCTGGATCCTTCTGCCAACGGCAGTCCAAAGATCGCCTCTCGCGACATGCCCACGACGATGGCGCAGACAACGATCAACACCCAGATGGATCCGACGATGACCGGTTTTGGCCCAAATCGTGTATCCAGTTTGCCGCCAATCCAGCTGCAAATCGTGGCCGAGACAGCGCCCAAAATACCAAAAATGCCGATCTGCGTGACAGGCCAGCCAAGCACGCCGACCGCATAAATCCCCCCAAAGGTATAAAGCCCGTTCAGCGCATCCCGGTAAAACATCGACGCTGCCAGATAGGCCGACAGACTGGGTTGATGGCGTAGGTTGGCGATTGAATGGCGCAGCATTGTCAATGCTTCGGAAATCCTGCCAGACCCCCGCCGTTGCCGCGGCATTCGCACCCAGCGGAAATAGGGGATCATGAAAATAACGTACCAAACAGCGGTAAAAGGCCCGACCGCGCGTGTCCCTTCGCGCGTGTCGGCATTCAACAGGCCCAGACCGGGTTCAAGGCCTGCAATCGTACGGCCATTCCCCTGTTCGGGAAAAATCGCAAGAATGATCACAAGCGCCAGAACCCCTCCGGCGTACCCGAAGGCAAAGCCAGACCCCGAAATCTTGCCCACTTCTTCGTCGCCGCCCAGATCAGGGAGCTGCGAATTGGTGAAGATCAACGCATATTCCGCACCGATGAAACCGAAGGCAAAAAATCCAAGCATCAGATACAGGTTAGAGCCATCCAGAGCCGTGAACCAAAGGCCCGTAGCGCCAATCACGTACATGATCGAGAACACCACCACCCAAGGCCGTGTTCGCCCGGTTGTATCTGCAAAGGCCCCCATGATCGGTGCGCCAAAGGCAATCACCAACCCGGCCAGCGCCATCCCCCAGGCCCACAGCGTCTGCGCACTGGCCGCCGCCATCTTGCCGTCCTGCCCTTGAGTCATGAAATATTCTGCCGCGACGCCGGCAAAAAACGGACCGAAGATAAAAGTCACCAGCAATGTGTGGTAAGGTTGGCTGGCCCAGTCAAAGAACCACCAGCCCCAAACGCGCCTGCGCGCAGAAATTTCCGCCATGACCATCCTCAATTCGATTGCATCGATATGACGGGCAATTCGTGAACGAAGCAAGGATTATCGCGGTGCCGCCGTGGTGTCGTTGCCGGGGCGGCACAGTCTGCCGTCGATCAACCGCAGACCTTTGCGGCTCTTGCCCTTTTGGGTGGGTCTGCTTAGGTGATACGCGGCCCACGAGAGTAGCCTGACAAAGAGGAAGCCCGATGCAATCGCTGTTCCAAATCCTGATGCTGCTGCTGGACGTCGTCTGGTTCTTCATCATCGCCCATGTGATCATGAGCTGGCTGATCAACTTTCAGGTGCTTAACCTGCATCAGCAATTGGTGGCACAGATCTGGTACGGGCTGAACCGCATCCTTGAACCGCTCTATGGCCCGGTGCGCCGGATGCTGCCGCCAATGTCGGGTATAGATCTGGCGCCACTGGTTGTTCTGCTCGGTGTCTTTGCCCTGCGGATCATCCTGATCAACAACGCGGCCTTGTTCTATTGACCTTGTGATCCGTGGCCTCTTGTTCACGGATTCTTAGTGTGTGATTGTGTCTCGTAAGAGCAGAAACACAAGATACTGACGAGGCACACGCCCACATGTTCGACGCCGCGCCTTTGTTGCGAGATGTCTTTGGATTCGATGCTTTCCGCCCCGGGCAGGAAGAAATCGTCGACGCCGTGACCGCAGGCGAAAACGTGCTGGCGATCATGCCGACGGGTGGTGGTAAATCCCTGTGTTTTCAACTTCCTGCGCTGATGCGTGATGGTGTGACGGTGGTGATCTCTCCATTGATCGCCCTGATGCGCGATCAAGTGCGCGCCTTGCAAGAGGCGGGCGTTGCTGCCGGTGCTCTGACTTCTGGTAACACCCCTGAAGAAACCGAAGCCGTTTGGCAGGCTCTGGACGCCGGTGAGTTGAAACTTCTCTATATGGCCCCGGAACGCTTGGCGTCCGGCGCTGCGATGGGCATGCTGCGCCGGATCGGTGTCAGTATGATCGCCGTGGACGAGGCCCATTGCGTCAGCCAATGGGGGCACGATTTCCGCCCCGATTATCTGCGGATTGGTGAACTGCGCCGCGCCCTGGGCGTGCCGCTGGCGGCCTTTACGGCAACAGCGGATGCCGAGACGCAGGACGAAATTGTCGAAAAGCTGTTCGACGGTCGCCCCCCGCGCGCCTTTCTACGCGGGTTCGACAGACCCAACATTCACCTGGCCTTCGCTGCCAAGGACAATCCGCGCCGCCAGATCATGGAATTCGCCGCCGCCCGCAAAGGGCAGTCGGGCATCGTCTATTGTGGCACCCGCAACAAGACCGAGACCCTGTCGCAGGCGCTGTGCGAGGCCGGGCATTCTGCCTGTTACTATCACGGTGGGATGGAGGCAGAGGACCGCCGGGTCGTCGAAACCCGATTTGCCCGCGAGGATGGGTTGATCGTGGTGGCGACAGTGGCTTTTGGGATGGGTATCGACAAGCCGGACATCCGCTGGGTGGCTCACGCTGATCTGCCCAAGTCGATCGAGTCTTACTATCAGGAAATCGGTCGTGCCGGACGGGATGGTGGACCTGCAGAGACCCTGACGCTCTTTGGTTCTGACGACATTCGCCTGCGCCGCTCGCAGATTGACGAAGGACTGGCACCGCCCGAACGCCGCGGTGCCGATCATGCGCGTCTGAACTCGCTGCTTGGATTGGCCGAAGCGCTGGAATGTCGCCGAAAGACACTGTTGGGCTATTTTGACGAAGCGGATGTAACCTGCGGCAAATGCGATCTGTGCGACACGCCGGCGGATGTGTTTGATGGCACAACGCCGGTGCGCATGGCGCTGTCTGCGATCCTGCGGACCGAAGAATGGTTTGGATCGGGGCATCTGATCGACATTCTGCTGGGTAACAAAACCGACAAGATCCGGGCCCGTCGGCACGATCAACTGCCCACCTATGGCGTGGGAAAAGATTATAGCAAACCGCAATGGCAGGCGATTTTCCGACAGATGATGGGACACGATCTGGTGCGGCCGGATCCCGAGCGCCACGGTGCGTTGCGCATGACGGAAGCGGCCAAGCCAGTCCTCAAGGGTGAAGCCAACATTCAATTGCGTCGAGATTCCATCCGCAAGGCGGCACGTCGCCCGGCGGTCAAGGCAATGGTTTCGGACGAGGATGCGCCTCTGCTGTCGGCACTCAAAGCCAGGCGCCGCGCGCTGGCCGAAGCAGCGAAGGTGCCTGCCTATGTGATATTCCCGGATCGCACCTTGATCGAAATGGCCGAGCGCCGTCCCGCCTCGCTGGACCAAATGGCGCGCGTGGCGGGCGTGGGGGCAAAGAAACTGGAACGCTACGGCTCACTCTTTCTTGAAGTGATCACTGGTGCCATCCATGAGTTGCACCCCGCGCGGCGCAAACTTGCCGGGCGCGATCGGGCAGATGTCTATGATCAACTGCTTGAAAAGCAGACGGAACTGTCCCGTGGTGCTGATGGGATCGACAAACCGCTCAGTTGCACGGCTTCGCAACTCGCCAAGGTGGCGCAGCTCAAACCAGAAGATCGACATGGGTTGGAACGGGTGCTGGGTGAACGCCGGACGAAACGTTTTGGTGATGCCTTTCTGGACGTGTTGCGCGCGGCGGGCTAAGTCTCTCACAACTGACAAATTGGGGGCAGAGCATGCTTGTGGTGATTTCCCCGGCCAAACGGCTGGATTGGGCAGAACGTGATGTGACAGCGACCGAGCCCGCATTTCACGATGATGCGATCCGACTGGCCAAAACCGCGCGCAATCTGACGCTGGGCGACTTGCAGAAACTGATGGACATCAGTCCCGATCTGGCCCGTTTGAATCGAGATCGGTTCAGGGCTTTTGATGAGAACCCCGGCGCGAACGTGACCCGACCCGCTGCGCTGGCCTTTGCCGGTGACACCTATCAAGGGCTTGAGGCCACTTCACTGGATGCGGATGAGCTGGCCTGGGCACAGGATCACCTGCGTATTCTTTCAGGACTCTATGGTGTGTTGCGCCCGCTGGATCGCATTCAGGCCTATCGGCTTGAGATGGGTAGCAAGCTAAAAACACGCCGGGGCAAATCGTTGTATGACTATTGGCGCGATCAGCTGAGCAAAGCGCTGAACGCACAAGCCAAAGAGGTGGGTACGCAGGTTCTGGTGAATTGCGCCAGCCAGGAGTATTTTGGCGCAGTGGCCCCCAAGGCGCTGAAACTGCGGATCGTGACGCCTGTGTTTTTGGAAGACAAGGCGGGCACACCAAAGGTCGTAAGCTTCTTTGCCAAGAAAGCACGAGGGGCCATGGCACGCTACATCGTTCAAAACCGTTTGACGGACCCCGAGGGAATTCCAGAATTCGACACCGGAGGTTACGCTTATCGCGCTGATTTGTCGGAGCCGGACAAGCCGGTCTTTATCCGCCCTTATCAGTCATGACCCCCATCTGATCCGTCCGGGGGTAGAGCATCTGCCGGTTGATGTTCCAAGATGCGTTCTTGGATCAGATTTTTTCGGAGCGGCTTGGTCATGTAGAAATCCAGACCGGCCGCCAGAATCCCTTCGGAATCTCCGTCCATTGCGTGGGCTGTCAGGGCAACGATTGGCACATGGCGTCCGGTGCCGTCTTCCAGTTTGCGGATCTCGCCGGTGGCCTCCTTGCCGTCCATTTTCGGCATCGAGATATCCATGAAAATCAGGTCAGGCTCGAAGCTTCCAAACGCCTCAACTGCTTCAAGACCGTTGTTTGCAAACTTCAGTTCGATTTCCAATTCTTTGACCATCTTGCGGAAGACAAGTTGATTGGTCCGGTTGTCCTCTGCCGCCAGAACGCGCATTCGGCGTTTGTCGACCGACGCAGAAGCGGCCATCTCGTCCGGCATTTCGACCATGGGTTTCGCAGCCTCGGGGGCATCCACTGTTTTCGGCGTCTTGGCCCCCAGATTGGACAAACGCGAGAACAGTTCAGCCCGGGGGATCGGTTTTTTCAGTATCCCTTGCAACAGTTTGCTGGCCGGATCTGCATGCGCGACACTGGGGTTGGACGACAAGAGTACAAAGGGTACTTCTCCCCAACCGCCTTGATGCAGGGCTTCGACCAGTTCCAGCCCGTCCAGGTCGGGCATGTTGTGATCGCTCAGCACCAGATCGACGCTCTTGTCGATGTAGGCCAGAGCCTCTTTCCCGGAGGAACACGACGTGACGCTGACCCCAAGTTGAGCCAGTTGTTTTTGCAGGATCGCACGGTTCACCGCCAGATCATCGACGATCATCACATGGTGGATTTCGCCCAGAAAGTTAGGCGGCGCCGGTTGAGGACCTTCGGCCATGTCCATGTTCACACAGAAGCCAAAGCACGAGCCGATACCCTCTTCGCTTTCGACCCAGACCGAACCTTCCATCAGTTCAATCAGGCGGCGTGAGATTGCAAGGCCCAGGCCGGTGCCTTCGAACTTGCGATTTCGCTCGTCCTCGACCTGATTGAACTCGCCGAAAATGTGGTCGATCTTGTCAACCGGAATCCCGATGCCGGTGTCTTCGATCGCGACATGGACGGCACATTTCCGGGACGCGGGATCGGGCACACCGGTCACGCGGATCAAAACGTGACCCTTGGTCGTGAATTTGATCGCGTTGCCCACCAGATTGGTCAGGACCTGCCGTACGCGTCCCGGATCGCCGATGAAAAGTGTTGGCAGGAACAGATCATAATCTACCAAAAGCGTCAGCCCCTTGTCCCGAACGGTGGGCTGCAACAGCATCGCAATCTCATGAATGCAGCGTTCTAGATCAAAGGGTTCGGCATGCAGGATCAGTTTGTCGGCCTCAATCTTGGAATAGTCCAGCACGTCGTTGATGATCACGAGCAGCGCCTCGCCCGAGTTCTTGATCGTGTTGGCATAAAGCCTTTGTTCCTCATCAAGGGCTGTGTCGGTAAGCAGCTCGGCCATGCCCACGACACCATTCATGGGTGTTCGGATCTCATGGCTCATATTGGCAAGAAAGGCTGATTTGGCCCGGTTTGCCGCTTCGGCCCGTTCGCGGGCGACACGCAGTTCGGTTTCGTAATGTACAGACGACGTGATGTTCAGTGCCAGGCTCACCACGTCGCCGCCATGCCCGCGCTGGTCGATCAGCTTGATATACTGATCGTTCCACATGCGCATCACGACCGGTTCGGGGTTGGGGGCAATCCAGCGTTCAGTCATCATGTGACGCCATTCATCAGGAGCCAGGGATTCAGTGTTTACCAACCCCTCATCAGTAAAGAGCTGCAGAATACGCATGTACGAGATGCCTGGCGCAACCTCTTCCAGCCCGTCAAAGGCGTTCAGATAGGCGGTGTTGGCACCAATCAGGTTGCTGTCGGCGTCAAAGAAGGCAAACCCGTCCTGAATGGTCTGGATCGAATGCCACAGTCGGCGTTCAGCGATTTCGATCTTGGCGTTGGCTACTGTAAGGTCCGATTTGACCTTTTCATTTTCATCGCGAACAGTCGCAACTTCGGCCTGTTTTTCGCCGATCTTGCGCGTCAGAGCCAACGCATGACGCCCCAACTTGCGATTGGCCGCGCTCAATTCTGCTTGTTTCAGCTCCAGCAATCGCTCGGCGGCAAGGCGCGCGCGCCGTTCCTCGGCCAATTTGTTGACAAGGCTCATTCCAAACAGTCCCCAGGCGGTTCTTGGCCTGCAGCATCCGACGAGTCGGTGAACAAGTATTTAAGCAAGTCTCAATATGGGAATCGTTGCCAAGCCGACGTCGCCCATGCGACCCTTAGCCAAACAGGGAGGGCATCATGCCACGCTTTGTCATTAAGCTAATTGGTCAAATTCTTTCGATTTTTTTGCTGGCGGGGGGGGCGTTGGCGCAGAATGCTGTTCCCGGCTTCCGCTATGTGGTCACGCAGGACATGGATTTTTACGGGGCTGATCTGGATGCGCTGTTCGATACCGATCTGAATTCCTGTGTCCGGGCATGTTCGGCCAACCGCGAATGTGCTGCATTCACGTTCAACACGCGGTCGAACTCTTGTTTCCCCAAAAGTGGCCTAAGCGATCAGACGCCTTATGAGGGGGCGATTTCGGCGCAAAAGATCGCAACCGCAGCCGAGATTTTGCAACGCGGGGCCACGCGTGCGCAGGCGTTGAATGTCTTGCGGGATCAAGATTTCACGCAGGCCGGCGATCTGGCCCGCGATCTGGGCTTGCGACACCGTGCTGGCGGACGCGATATCGACGCGGTTCTGAGCGCCGTGCGCGCTTCGGCGTCGGATCCGGTTCGCGCCCTGGGATGGACCGGTGTGGCTGTCTCCCTGACCGACCGTGCCGACCTGTGGGGTGAATATGCCCGCCGCCTGCTGCAGATCGAACCGGAGGCGCGTCGCAGATCCGAAGTGCGCGCAATGGCGATTTCAGCCGCTATCAACAGCTATCTGCGGTCCGATGCTCCGGGCGCACAGGTCACAGCCCTCGAGCTGTTGTCGCAGGCGTTGGAACGGTCTGGCCGTGGGCGCGATATGGTGGCCGTGCTGCGCCACGCGTCCGAAGTTCAGCCGCGCGAGGATATTCTGACCGCCCTTGAAGGCGCGATTGCCAAATATGGCTTCCGGGTGGTCGACAGCACCGTGGAAAGCGATGCTGCTGCGCCCCGCATCTGCGTCCAGTTTTCGGAACCGTTGGAAAACGCCAGCATCGACTACGATCCCTTTGTTCAACTGCCCACCGCGACCCTGTCGGTTCAAGCCGATGAACAGCAACTGTGTGTGGACGGTGTGGAGCATGGCGAACGCTATCGGTTCACTTTGCGCAAGGGGTTGCCAGCCGCGTCTGGAGAAACCCTGCACCGGGATGTGACGCTGTCGCATTATGTACGTGATCGCTCGCCTTCAGTGCGGTTCCCCGGACGGTCTTACGTTCTGCCAAAAACGGCTGAGGCCGCTCTGCCGGTCGAAACGGTGAACCTGACACAGATCGACTTGCGCCTGCGACGGGTCAGCGACCGTAACCTGCTGCGCGCGGTGCAGGACGGCTTCTTTGGCCGTCCGCTCAGTCAATGGCAGGATCAACAGTTCGCGTCCGAGATCGCGCAAGAGGTCTGGACAGGTACGGCTGACGTGACCAGCGAGCTGAACCGCGATATGACCGCCCGCCTGCCACTGGCCGAGGCCATCGCCGGGCAACCGGCTGGCATATATGCGCTGACCGCTCGGGTTCCGGGGGCCGACCCTTATGATGATCCGGGTGCGACGCAGTGGTTTGTTCTGTCCGATCTGGGGCTGCGCACCGTGTCTGGCACCGATGGTCTGCATGTCTCGGTTCTGGGTCTGGGCGATGCGAAACCGCGTAAAGGTGTCGAGGTCACGTTGATCTCGAAAGCAAACGCCGTTCTGGCCGAGGCCTTGACTGACGAAAATGGCACCGTGCGCTTTGACGCGGGTCTTGCCCGTGGCACCGGGGCTGCCGCACCTGCTATGGTCTTTGCCCGACAAGGCGACAGTGACATCGGGTTCTTGTCGCTCGCCGACCCGGCGTTTGATCTGTCCGACCGCGGTGTCGAGGGGCGGCCCGCGCCTGGCCCGGTCGATGTCTTCCTGACCACCGATCGGGGTGCATACCGCGCCGGAGAAGTGATCAACGCGACCGTACTGGCCCGTGATGACGTGGCGCAGGCCATCGACGGCCTGCCGATAACAGCGATCCTCAGCCGACCGGATGGGGTGGAATACGTGCGTCGTGTGTCCAACGGGGGAGTTGCGGGCGGCCATGTCTTTGCCCTGCCGGTGGATAGCAGCGTGCCGCGCGGGTCCTGGCGATTGGATATCAAGAGCGACCCCAAGGGCGCGGTGCTGGCCAGCCAAACCGTGCTGGTCGAGGATTTCCTGCCCGAGCGCATCGACTTTGACCAAAGCCTGCCAAACGCGCAATTGCGCCCCGGCGACAGCGTGCCGCTCAGCATCGACGCGCGGTATCTCTTTGGCGCGCCGGGATCCGATCTGACCACCGACGGGCAGGTTGTGATCCGCACCACGCAAGAACTGGAGGCCTATCCCGGCTACCGTTTTGGCCGCTATGACAGCTCGATCACGGCGCAAAGCAGCTATTTTGGCGGTGAGCGCACGGATGCGCTGGGCAAGGTGCAGGTGTTTGTGGACATTCCTCAGATCGATGCAGCTGGAAGGCCTCTCGAGGCAACCGTGATCACACGGCTCGCAGACGGCTCGGCCCGCCCGGTGGAGCGTCGATTGAATGCGCAGGTCAATCCGTCCACGGATGTCATCGGGATCAAACCGTTGTTCGAGGATGTGGTGGCAGAAGGGTCAGAGGCGGCGTTTCAGGTCATCGGCCTGACGCCTGATCTGAATCCGCAGAACATGCGCGTGCGCTGGACCCTCAACCGGGTCGAAACGCGGTATCAGTGGTATCAGCTCTACGGCAACTGGAACTGGGAACCGACCACCCGTCGCACCCGCATCGCAACCGGTGAGGCCGATCTGGGAACCGACCCGCTGACAGTCTCGCAACCTGTTGACTGGGGCGAGTATGAACTGGTGGTCGAGCGGCTCGATGGCACCTACACCGCCGCCGCGCTTGATTTCTATGCCGGATGGTACCAGGGGGGCGACTCTTCCGTCACGCCTGACCGGTTGGAGCTGTCTCTGGACAAGGAAAGCTACAACATTGGTGACACTGCGCAGCTGCGGATCGTGCCGCGGATGGGCGGGACCGCACTAATTCAGGTGATGGCGAATAAGGTGATCCATCGTGAAATGGTCGAGGTCACTGCTGGCGACACCCGCATCCCTCTGACCGTGACCGCGGATTGGGGCAGCGGCTCATATGTCACGGCCACCGTGATCCGCCCGATGGACGTCAGCGCAGGACAAGACCCCGCCCGCGCGCTTGGTGTGGTGCATGCGACGGTAGAGCCCGAAGGCCGCAAGCTGGCAATCTCCATCGACACACCCGAAGTTGTTCGGCCACGCCAAACGCAGACGGTCAGCGTTTCGGTGGACGGTGCGGCTGCCGGTGCGGCTGACGGTGCGGCGGATGGCGAGGATATCTATCTGACCCTCGCTGCAATCGACTTGGGCATCTTGAACCTGACGGGCTTCCAAAGTCCCGATCCGCAAGGCCATTATTTTGGCCAGCGTCGACTGGGGGTCGAGTTGCGCGACGTTTATGGTCGTCTGATCGACGGCATGAACGGGGCCATGGGGCAGGTGCGCTCGGGTGGAGATGCCGCCAATGGTATGAGGATGCAATCACCTCCGCCGACCCAGGACCTGATGGCTGTGTTCAGTGGTACTGTGAAACTGGGCCCGGACGGCAAAGCAGACGTCGAGGTGAAGCTGCCTGCGTTCAACGGCACGGTTCGTCTGATGGCGGTGGCCTGGTCGCGATCTGCCGTGGGCCAAGCCGAGCATGACATGCTGGTGCGTGACCCGGTGGTCCTGACCGCCAGCCTGCCACGCTTCCTGGCCCCCGGCGACAGCAGCCGTATGCTGCTGGAGGCGGTGCATGCTGATGGTGCGACGGGCGAGATGCAACTGCGTGTCACGGCAACGAACGGCGTGCAGATGGGGGATGTTCCCAATGCTTTTGCACTGGACACTGGTGCGAAGAAGTCTTTTGCCGTTCCCATCCGCGCAGCTGGCGTGGGTGATCCGACCATCGAGCTTGCTCTGACCACACCCGATGGGGTGACGCTGACGCAAACCCTGCGGATGCCAGTGCGGGCGAATGATCCGGTGGTGGCGCAAACCCGTCGCTTCTCGTTGGCCGGTGGCGACAGTTTCCTGTTCTCACAGGATGTCTTTGCCGGGCTGCGACAGGGATCGGCTCGCGCCATCCTGTCGGCTGGGCCGCTGGCCAAGTTCGATGCGCCAGGGCTGCTCAGCACGCTGGACCGCTACCCCTATGGCTGCACCGAGCAGATCACCTCGCAGACCATGCCACTGCTGTACCTGTCGTCGGTGGCGCAGGCTACGGGGCTGGGCAGCGGGGCCGGGATCTCGGCCCGGATCGACGCGGCGATTTCGCGCGTGCTGACCCGGCAAGCATCGAATGGTGCCTTTGGTCTGTGGCGGGCCGAAAGCGGGGATTTCTGGCTGGACGCCTATGTCTCGGACTTTCTGAGCCGCGCGCGTGCCGAGGGGTATGTGATTCCCGAACGTGCTTTCACCCAAGCGATGGACAACCTGCGCAACCGCATCAACTATGCGCCCGACTTTGATTTCGGGGGCGAGGATGTGGCCTATGCCCTTATGGTGCTGGCCCGTGAAGGGGCAGCGTCCATGGGCGATCTGCGCTATTACGCCGACGTCAAGGCCGAGGCCTTTGCCACCCCGCTGTCGGTGGCGCAACTGGGCGCGGCGCTGGCGATGTATGGTGATCAGACACGGGCAGATGCATTGTTCGCGCGCTCTTCTGGATTGTTCGAAGAGCACGGATTCGGTGACAATGCCTATTGGCGCGCGGACTACGGCACCACGCAACGCGACGCGGCTGGCCTGCTGGCGCTCGCCGCTGAGGCGGGCAGCGTGACGGCGCAGAACGCGGACCTGATCACGCAAGTGAGCCAGACCAGTGACCGCCTGTCCACGCAAGAGGCCGCCTGGACCCTGCTTGCAGCGCAGGCGCTGATCAAGTCGCCGGAACATTCGGGCCTGCTGGTGAATGGCGCGCCTGTGACCGGGCCGTTTGTTCAGGTGCTTCAAGGCGCGGGGAACGACAGCTACAACATCACTGCTGCCGATGGGCAAACGACCGAGGTGACGCTGACGACGCTTGGCGTACCCGAAATCGCACCACCTGCGGGCGGCACTGGCTATGGTATAACGCGGCAGTATTACTCGATGGAGGGCGCGCCGCTGGAGCGTCGCAGCTTTGCCGTCGGGGAGCGCTTTGTCACGGTGCTGACGGTTGAGCCATTCGAGCCCTCCGGCGCGCGTCTGATGATCGACGATCCACTGCCTGCCGGTGTCGAGATCGACAACCCCAGCCTGTTGCAATCGGGTGACGTGCGATCGCTGGATTGGCTTGATCTATCTGAAGCCACCCACGCCGAGTTCCGCTCGGACCGATTCCTGGCTGCAGTTGACATGGACAACAGCGAGCGGGTGACTGTGGCCTATGTGGCGCGCGCGGTGACGCCGGGTGAATTCCATCACCCGGCCGCAGCGGTCGAAGACATGTACCGCCCGCGCTACAGGGCTCGGACTGAAACAGGGCGAGTAGAGGTCACGCCATGACCCAACCCTTGGCCACGGCGCATTGGCAGCGGACGGTGGGTGAAGGCACTGACCGATGCACTCTGTCTCGTGTGGATCAGGGTTGGATTCTGGTTGGTTATGCCGTCTGGCGTGTTGACGGCATTGGCTCGCGCCTGAGCTATGATGTGCGCTGCGGCCCCGAATGGCAGAGCCTGTCGGCGGATGTCGCAGGAGAGGTCGAAGGGCACCCGGTGAAACTGCGCCTGACGCGTTGTGACGGGGGCTGGTTGCTGAATGATGTGCTGCAACCGGGCACTCAGGGCTGCACCGATCTGGACCTGAGCTTTACGCCTGCCACCAACCTTCTGCCGATCCGGCGGCTGGGGGGTGTTCCAGGCCAGCATATCTCGGTTCAGGCCGCGTGGCTGAAACCCGATTTGGACGAGATTGCGCGCCTGGATCAGGTTTATGAACGGGCACCGGGCGGTCAGGTTCAGTACAGATCACCGAGTTTTTCGGCCCTGCTGAACGTGGATGCGAGCGGCTTTGTGACCGCCTACCCCGAAGGCTGGCATGGGTGGGTTGATGAGGCTTAGCAGCGCATTTGTCTGCTTTGCCCTTGTAGCAGGGCTGTTCCTGGCCGCGCTGACGCGCGACGGGCTGGACGTCTGGATTGATCGGACAACGCTGCCTGTGGTCCTGTCCGAAACTTCAACCGAAGTGCGGGATCGCAATGGCCGTCTGTTGCGCGCTTATCAGGTGGGCGACGGCATTTGGCGGCTGAAACCGGGCCCGGTGGATGCGACCTATTTGACCATGTTGAAACGGTACGAGGACAAACGGTTCGACACCCACGCAGGTGTCGATCCGCTGGCGATGTTGCGGGCGGTGGGGCAAGCGCTCTGGAACGGTCGTACAGTCTCAGGCGGATCGACCCTGACGATGCAGGTCGCGCGATTGCTCGAAGACGGATCAACCGGGCGTTGGTCCGGCAAGCTACGCCAGATGCGCGTCGCCCTGGCGTTGGAACGGCGGTTGAACAAGGCTCAGATCCTTGACCTGTACCTGACCCACGCACCTTTTGGCGGCAACCTTGAAGGCGTCCGTGCGGCCTCGCTCGCGTGGTTCGGCAAAGAGCCGCGCCGTCTGACGGCTGCGCAGGCCGCGTTGTTGGTCGCCATACCGCAATCTCCCGAAGCCCGCCGCCCGGATCGTCACCCCGATGCAGCACGTGCAGCGCGAAACAGGGTCTTGTTTCGAATGCAGGTTCAAGGTGTTCTGCCACTGGCCGAGGTTCGGTCCGCCACCGAGGAGCGGTTGCCTGAATCTCAGCGGCCGTTTCCCGCGCTGGCCCCGCATCTGGCCGATCGCAAACGCGCGCAATTTCCAGGTCGGCCGCGGCATGATCTGACCCTGAACGCCACCGCACAGGCGCAGTTGGAGCGATTGATTTCACAGGCTGCGCAGGAAGCAGGCCGCGCGATGTCCGCGGCACTTGTTGTGGCGGATGTCAAATCCGGAGAGATCATCGCTTCTGTCGGGTCGCCGAGTTATTCGGCTGATCGTCAGGGGTTCATCGACATGACCCAGGCGATCCGCTCGCCTGGATCGACGCTCAAGCCTCTGGTTTACGGGCTGGCCTTTGATCAGGGTTTGGCCCATCCTGAAACGCTTATCCATGATGGGCCGGTTCAATTCGGCCGCTATGCGCCGCGCAATTTCGATGGGCAGTTCCGCGGTGATGTGCGGGTGCGCGATGCCTTGCAAATGTCCCTGAACATTCCAGTGGTCAAGTTGACAAACGCGCTTGGTTCGTCCCGCCTGATGTCTGCGTTGCGCCGGGCGGGGACCGATCCAAAGCTGCCGAGCGGCAAGCCGGGGCTTGCGATATCTTTGGGTGGAATCGGCATGAGCTTGCAGGATTTGGTGCAGCTTTATGCCGGTTTGGCACGCGGCGGTCAGGGGTTGGTTTTGCGGGATGATCTGATGGGCGCGCCTGTTGAAAGTGGTCGCGTATTGTCCTCTGTCGCGGCCTGGCATGTGGGAGACATCCTGTCAGGGCTGACGCCGCCGCCAGGGGCGTCCGAGGGTGTGCTGGCCTATAAAACCGGCACTTCTTATGGGTACCGGGACGCCTGGGCGATCGGCTATGACGGGCGCCACGTGATTGGCGTATGGATGGGGCGTGCCGATGGTACGCCAGTTCCGGGGGTTTTTGGCGGTGACATGGCGGCTCCTGTTTTGTTCCGGGCCTTTGGGCGCTTGAAACCAGAGTTTGATCCGCTGCCCCCGCCACCGGCGGCCACCTTGATCCTTGGCGCGGCCGAGCTGCCGCGTCCGTTGCAGCGGTTTGAGGCACGCTCTGGTGCCGACAAGGGTAACAGACCAAGTCTGATTTTTCCGCCCAACGGTGCGCGTCTGAAAACGCAGGGCGAGACACTGGCGATCAAGCTGCGTGGGGGCCAGGCCCCCTTTGTTGTTCTGGCAAACGGGGTTCCTGTAGCGCGCAGCATGCAGACTCGCGAGTTTGAAATCGAAAGCCCGGGGCAGGGCTTCTCGCGTTTGGTGGTGATTGACGGCATGGGGCAATCCGATCGCGCGGACATCCGCATAGATTGATACAAGTGGAGTGTTTTCCGAGATGTTTTGTGTGTCTCTGTTGGCTGCCCTGATCTTTAGTGCCGGTGTGGCCTTTGTTGAATGTGCCAACGATGACGAGATCGCGGGTTTTGTCGCGGACTACATCTCCAACACCCCGACCATGGCCTTGTCCAGGGGCGGCACGATGGAGGACGCTTTGTGCACCCAGGCCAAACTGGTCCGCGCACCAGAAGCTCACATGGGTCCGGTCATTGGTTACAAGGCGGGGCTGACCAGCAAACCAGCACAAGAGCGGTTCAAGGTAAGCGAGCGGGTTCAGGGCGTGCCTTACAAGAACATGATGCTTCAGGACGGGGCCGCGATCCCCGTCGCGGATGCGGTGGCCATGTCCGATATGTTGGCTCAGATGCAGGTGACTCTGGCAGAAGTTGATGGAGAGACCCTGGCGCAAGTGCCCGGCAAGTCGGTTCTGGGCCATCCTGCCAATTCGATTCTGTGGCTCTCGCCAAAGGCATCGAGTTTGCACCCGGCGACCTGATCTCGGTGGGCTCTTATGGCCCATTGTTTCCGCCCGCCAAAGGTAAAGGTGGGGCTGTAGCCAGTTATGTCGGACTGCCCGGAAATCCGTCGGTGCGTGTTATGTTCAAGTATTGCGTGGCAGCGCGGGTAGAAAACAAGCGCTCCCGCCCGTCGTCGGTGTTTCTTGCGAAACACGTCCTCCGGTTGGGCCGGGCACTGCGCTTTGCGCAGTGCCCGGCCCAAAGCCGGTAATGGTGCCGACGAAGTCGGGATCGTTCGGGTGCGGGAGAGCTCCCGGAAACATTGGCACCTACGGGAGGTTAACGCTGCCCCTCGCGCAACCAGCCACCGACCAGCAGGGCTGATGCCAAGAGCAAGACCAGCCAACCCGGTAGCAGCGCACTTTGTGTAACGTCGCGGGTTTCATAGGCATTGCGTGGGGTCAGGCCCAACCAACCTCGACCCGCGGCGGGGCGGCCTTCGCGGACGCTGCGAACAGATGGGAGACCGTCCTCGAGCCGGAAGATGCCACCGCGCAGGGGCTGGATCAGCGGCTCGAACAATTCAGCACTCGCGATGGTCTGTTCAAACTCGCGCGGGGCGGCAGGGCCCAGACCGACCACGGCCTCGCGGGTGCCCTCGGCCAACCGGTACAGCCCCACTTCGGGGCCATAGAAGGTGGTTTCAAACCGACCCGGTGCGACCTCAATCAGATCCAGGTCCAGGCTTTTTCCGTCGGGTCGAGTGACGGTAACAGGGCCGATCTGTTCGGACAGAGTGCGGCGGATGATGGTCATGGTCTGGCCCTTGGTTTCGGCAAACAGCGCCTCTTCCTCAAGCTCGGGTTCCTTCATCATCCAATGTGCCAGACGCCGCAACAGCTCTAGTTGCGGACCACCTCCTTCGTAGCCCCGGCTCCAAAGCCAGGCATGATCTGACGCCAGAAGCGCAACGCGCCCTTCGCCTACGCGGTCGAGCACCAGCAGGGGTCGGTCGTCGATCCCGGTCATCACAGTCTGACCCGAGCGCGGTTTGACATCAATCTGACGCAGCCAAGACCCCCAGGATTCCGAGCCATCCAGATCTGTGGTCACGGGGTGGCGTTGGCCCAGATCGGTCACTTGTGGCAGATAGCGGTCTTCAATCACGCGTGCGGTTGGTTCAGCGGGTAGGATAGGGGCCAGCGGTGAGCGATAGATGCTGTCGGCAGTGGCAAAATCGGGGCCGGCGGCCACCAGGACGGCCCCACCGTTGGCGACATAGTTGGTGACATTGTCCAGATAGATTGCCGGGAGGATGCCCCGGCGCTTGTAGCGATCAAAGATTATCAAGTCGAAGTCGTCGATCTTTTCCAAGAACAGCTCACGCGTCGGGAATGCGATCAGCGACAGTTCGTCAACCGGTACGCCGTCCTGTTTTTCGGGAGGGCGCAGGATGGTGAAATGCACCAGGTCGACCGAGCTGTCGGATTTCAGCAGGTTTCGCCAGGTGCGCCCGCCGGGGTGCGGCTCACCCGAGACCAAAAGAACCCGCAGCCGGTCGCGAACGCCGTTCATCTGGATCAGGGCGCTGTTGTTCCGCTCGGTCAATTCCCCTTCCGCCAGGGGTACCGAGAATTGGATCACGTTGCGCCCGC
>FYBJ01002243.1_pt1 | contig 22248 bp, 24 predicted proteins | sample 1134611 | NCBI WGS metagenome assembly FYBJ01 (sample SAMEA104116008, study PRJEB20421) | marine metagenome | isolation source: marine | reverse complement strand
TTCACCCTTTTCCAAATACTCTCGCCGAGAGAGGAGTCTAGCTCGCAGGTGTCGAACTTACACCAACCTGCGCTGGACGCAGCAATCGGTCGTGCAACATGAAACCTTCGGCAGACACCTGAATGATATCTCCGGCTCGGGTGCCAGGCACAGGTGCCTCGAACATTGCTTCGTGCATCTGCGGATCAAATCGGTCGCCGACTTCGGGTGACACCACGCGAATGCCGTGTTTTCCGAACACATCCAACAGCGCGCGCATGGTCAGCTCGACACCTTCGATCAGCGCCGCTGAGACCTCTCGTTGTTCGTCGGTTGCCGCCTCAAGACCGCGCTTGAGATTGTCGTAAACGGGCAGCATGTCACGGGCCAGTTTCGACCCCCCATACTGCTCTGCATCACGACGGGCCTTGTCGCCACGCTTACGGGCGTTTTCCGCATCCGCCAGCGCGCGCATGAATTTGTCCTTCAGCTGATCACGCTCAGCGCGCAGCTCGTCCAGCTCCACCGCCTCGCCGCTGATTTCAGCCAGCTCTTCGGCCAGCTCTTCGGCTTCGGCCGTTGCGATGTCATCCAGAAAATCTTCGTTCTTTGGCTCTGCCATCTTTCTACCTCTAACTCCGGTCTGATACGAGCTTGCCGACCAACTGCGCGGTATAGTCGACAATAGGCACGATCCGTCCGTAATTCAGGCGCGTCGGGCCAATCACCCCGACCGCACCAATGATCTTACGATCAGCGTTCATATATGGAGACACCACCAAAGAGGAACCCGAAAGTGAAAAAAGTTTGTTCTCGGAGCCGATAAAAATGCGCACACCATCGCCGTCTTCCGTCAGTTCAAGAAATTCGGCAATGTCTCGCTTGCGTTCCAGGTCATCAAACAGCGACCGGATCCGCTCCAGCTCTTCTTCCTGGCCAGTATCTGCCAACAGATTCGCCCGTCCCCGCACGATCAGTCGCGCGGAATCCTGTCCTTCGCCGTCCCAAACAGCCAATCCCCCTTCGACCATCTCGCGGGCCAGCACGTCGATCTCTTGTTTTCGCGCGGCGATTTGAGACTGAATAACGGTGCTTACTTCGCTAAGCGTCCGGCCCTCGATCAGCGCGTTAAGGAAATTCGCCGCCTCGCGCATCGAACTGGGTGTTTGTCCGGGTGGCGGCGTGAACAAGCGATTTTCGACGTGCCCATCAGAAAACACCAGAACCACCAGCGCGCGATCATGGGCCAGAGAAACAAATTCGATATGCTTGATTTCTGCCTCATGTTTGGGTGTCAGGACCAAGGACGCACCTTGCGTGACGCCTGACAGCACAGATCCGACCCGGTCCAGCAAGCCGCTGACATCCGCCGAATTGCTGTCCACGGTCGCATCGATCTTTTTCCGATCCGCCACGTTCAAGTCACCCACTTCTAGCAACCCATCGACAAACATCCGCAAACCCATCTGCGTAGGTACCCGACCGGCGCTGACATGGGGGCTGTCGAGCAAACCCAGAAACTCCAGGTCCTGCATCACATTGCGGATCGTAGCGGCGCTGACCTTTTCGCTCAGCGTGCGGGTCAGGGTTCGGCTGCCCATCGGCTCGCCACTGTCCAGGTATCCTTCGACAATCAACCGGAACACTTCACGCGAGCGCTCGTTCATATCATCCAGAATTTTGCTCGCGTCACTCATTGGGCTTCTCCGGCTTTATCGTCATTAAATCCCACTCACCGCAAAGGTCAATCGGGGTTGCTCCCTGCTCTCACCAGAGTTATCCCCAAGCCAGCAAACAAAGGATTTCCAATGCGACCCTCTGGACGTGATCTGAACCAAATGCGCTCGGTTTCCATCGAGACCGGATTTACCAAACATGCCGAAGGCTCTTGCCTGATCAAGATGGGTGACACGCATGTCCTGTGCACCGCCACCATCGAAGACCGCGTTCCGCCCTTTATCAAAGGGTCCGGATTGGGCTGGGTTACTGCTGAATATGGGATGCTTCCGCGCGCAACCAATACCCGGATGCGTCGCGAGGCCGCCAGCGGCAAGCAAGGGGGTCGCACAGTCGAGATCCAGCGCCTGATCGGTCGCGCCCTGCGCGCCGGCGTTGACCGGGTTGCCTTGGGTGAGCGCCAGATCACCGTCGATTGTGATGTGATCCAGGCTGACGGTGGCACCCGCTGCGCATCGATCACTGGCGGCTGGGTTGCGCTGCGTCTGGCGGTCAACAAGCTGATGAAAGCCGGCGATGTGATCTCGGACCCGCTGGTTGATCCTGTGGCTGCTGTGTCCTGCGGCATCTATGCCGGCCAACCGGTGCTGGATCTGGACTATCCCGAAGATTCCGAGGCCGGCGTTGACGGCAACTTTATCATGACCGGTTCTGGCAAGCTGATCGAAGTGCAGATGAGCGCCGAAGGGTCGGTGTTCAGCCGCACGCAGATGGATCAGCTGATGGATCTGGCTGAAAAGGGCGTCGGTGAACTGGCCGCGATGCAAAAGGCCGCCACCGCATGACCCGCAAATTCGATGGCGATACGCTGGTATTTGCCACCCACAACAAGGGCAAGTTGGAAGAGATGGAACATCTCCTCTCGCCTTTTGGGGTCAAGGTGGTCGGCGCGGCAGACATGGCTCTGCCGGAACCCGAGGAAACCGAAGATACCTTTGTCGGCAACGCCCGGATCAAGGCGCACGCCGCGGCCAAGGTCACCGACCTGCCGTGTCTGTCGGACGACAGCGGGATCACCATCGATGCCCTGAACGGCGCTCCGGGCGTCTACACCGCCGATTGGGCCGAAACCGGTCATGGTCGCGACTTTATCATGGCGATGACCCGCGCGCATAATGAGCTTGAGGCGATCAACGCCCCCCATCCCCGTCTGGCCCAATTCCGCAGCACCCTGGTTGTGGCCTGGCCCGATGGGCATGACGAGGTATTCGAAGGCGTCGCGCCGGGTCATCTGACTTGGCCCATGCGTGGCGATCAGGGCTTTGGCTATGATCCGATGTTTGTCCCCGAGGGATACGGCATCACCTTTGCTGAAATGGACCGCTGGGAAAAGAACAAGATCAGCCACCGCGCGCTTGCGGTGCAAAAGTTCGTAAAGGGCTGTTTTGGCGGATGATTGGCAAAACGGGGGCTTTGGCCTGTATGTCCACTGGCCGTTTTGCGAGGCCAAGTGCCCCTATTGCGACTTCAACAGCCACGTCAGCCGCCAGATAGATCAATCCGCTTGGGTAAAGGCGTATCTGCTGGAGTTGGAACGCTACGCCGCGCAAACTCCGGGCCGTGTCCTGAACACGATCTTTTTCGGCGGCGGCACCCCATCCTTGATGTCTCCTGACACTGTGGGCGCCATCATCCAGACCGCCCGCGGTTTTTGGCACTCTGCCAACAACATGGAGGTCACTCTTGAAGCCAACCCGAGCTCGGTTGAGGCCGGTCGCTTTGCCGGCTATCGCGATGCTGGCGTCAACCGGATCTCGATGGGTATTCAGGCGCTAAATGACGAGGACTTGCGGCGCTTGGGCCGTATCCATACTGTGGCAGAGGCACAAAGGGCCTTTGACGTCGCCCGTACTTGCTTTGATCGGGTCAGTTTTGACCTTATCTACGCCCGCCAGCATCAATCCCTTTCAGACTGGCAAGCGGAACTGAAACAAGCTCTGTCCATGGCGATTGATCACCTGTCTCTCTATCAGTTGACGATTGAGCAAGGCACCGCCTTTGGTGATCGCTATGCCATTGGCAAATTGCGCGGCCTACCCGAAGATGACACCTCGGCTGACATGTATATGGCCACGCAAGAGCTCTGCGAGGCAGCCGGATTGCCGGCTTACGAGATTTCAAATCACGCCAGACCAGGCTCGGAATCTCGACACAATCAGATCTACTGGCGGTATGGTGATTACGTAGGTATCGGTCCAGGAGCACATGGACGCCTGACGATAGATGGCTCAAGGTTCGCAACTGAATCTTTTCTAACCCCGAACAACTGGCTCGCACATGCCTCTGAGAAAACAGGTGAATCGGTTAGATCCGTGCTGAGCACACAAGATCAGGCAAATGAATACCTTATGATGGGGTTAAGGTTAGTTCAGGGGATAGATATGGATCGGTTTCGGGATCTTTCATCCACGCCAATTCCCCAAGACCGACTAGATCATCTGGCAAGTATCGGAATGGTAGCGCAGGATGGATCAACTCTGAAGGCAACCAAGAATGGGCGAGCAGTCCTAAATGCCGTCATCCGGGAATTGTTGGTGGACTAGAGAATGCGTTTGGTTTGGGTGGTTTTGGGAATCTTCAGCATGGCGTTCGCCATGATTGGCGTTGTCCTTCCCCTCCTCCCAACCGTTCCATTTCTGCTGCTGGCTGCATTCTGCTTTGCCCGGTCTTCCGAGCGATTACATGATTGGCTGTTGTCGCATCAAATCTTTGGCCCGATGATTGTTGATTGGACCACCTATGGAGCAATCCGCCCGGCCGCAAAAAAAGCCGCAACCCTTTCGGTCGCGGCTGTCTTTGGTCTGTCACTGGCGCTTGGGTTGGCCAGCCATATCCTGATCATTCAGGCTGTTACACTCGGGGCCGTCCTGATTTTCATCTGGACTCGCCCTAACGGCTAAGTTTGGCGCACAGGTCGTCGAGTTGATCCAGGTTCTCATACGTCAAAACCACTTGTCCCGTTTCCGTGCCAGGCTTGTGATTGATCGCAACCCTCATCGCCAGGATTGCAGACAAATCCTTTTCCAACGCGCGCGTGTCAGCATCCTTTTCCGTGCCTGTGCTGCGCGCCTTTGGCGTGGCAGTAGGTTCATCCTTTTTCTGCTGACGCTTCACCAAAGCCTCGGTTGCACGGACAGACAATCCATCACGCACTACGACTTTGGCGAGCTCTAACGGGTTTTCCGATGTAATCAAGGCACGCGCATGACCTGCAGACAGCGCTCCATCTACAACCATCTTCTGGACATCCTCAGGTAAGGCCAATAGACGCAGAAGGTTGGCGATATAGCTGCGACTTTTCCCAAGAGCCTCGGCCAGTTTTTCCTGAGTATGACCAAAGCGATCCATCAACTGACGGAATCCTGCCGCCTCTTCCACAGCGTTAAGATCGGCTCGCTGAATGTTCTCAATAATTGCGATTTCAAGAACTTCGGTATCATCCAGATCGCGAATTAGGACAGGAACATCATGGAGTTGGACCAACTGCGCAGCACGCCACCGGCGTTCACCGGCGACAATCTCATATAGACCGCCATCCACCGCTCGAACGATCAGAGGCTGAAGGATACCCTTTTCCTTGATCGACGCAGCCAAATCATCAAGGTCTTCCTGCTTGAAAGAGCGTCGAGGTTGATCAGGATTTGCGCGCAATTTTTCGATAGGAACCGAGATATCGGCCCTTCTCGGTGCCCCTTCGACTATACTCTGTTCTTCAGGCGTTACATCTGCCATCAATGCCGACAATCCGCGCCCCAACCCTCTGGGTTTTCCCTTGCTTTTGGACATTCCTGCTTCTCCTCTTTACGCGGATACACTGTTGTTTTTTGTCATTAGCTCCCCAGCAAGTTCCCGATAAGCTTGAGCACCCAGAGAGTTTGGATCATAGCTTAACACCGGAAGCGCATACGAAGGTGCCTCACTCACGCGGACATTCCTGGGAATCTTGGTGTCAAAAACCAAGTCACCTAGATTTTCACGAGCATCCGCCTCAACCTGTTGTGACAGATTGTTCCGTCGATCGAACATCGTCAATACGATCCCCTCGATCCGAAGTTTGGGGTTCGCGGCCTGGCGTACTTCTCGGATTGTCAGCATAAGTTGCGACAACCCTTCCAGAGCAAAGAATTCACTTTGAAGTGGAACCAGAACGGAATGCGCAGCCACCATGGCATTTACAGTCAAAAGGTTAAGCGACGGTGGGCAATCTACCAGAATGTAATCCCAGCCGAATGCATCCATTGCCGTTTGACGCAATGCATCATGAAGCAAGAAGCTCCGCTTCTCGTTTGAAACCAGTTCGATATCAGCAGAACTTAGATCAACAGTTGCCGGAATGATCGACAGACCTGCAAAATCCGTGTCATGAATGACGTCTTCGGGAGCAGCATCATCAACCAACAAATCATAACTGGTTTGCGCCCGGTCAGAGCGTTCGATCCCCAATCCCGTCGACGCGTTGCCCTGAGGATCCAGATCCACGACGAGTACTCGCAAACCGCGCTCAACCAGAGCAGCTGCCAGATTGATTGTAGTTGTCGTCTTTCCAACCCCGCCCTTCTGGTTGGCTATTGCGATGATTTTTGGTCCATCCGGACGGGAAAGATCATGCACGCTCGATTCCCTTGATTTTAAGGATTACGGCCTCTGGTTCAGTAATACTAGTAATCGGATCAAAGTCGAATTTCCATTCCCTTTGAGCTTCGAAGGCTTCTTTTTTCCAAGTTGATCCCTTTGGGAAAATGGCGCAGCCAGAAGGCTCTAAGTGTCTCTCACAAAATGCAAGCAATCCCGTGAGGTCTGTCAGTGCCCGGGCGGATATCACGCTGGCCGCATGCGGCACAGCCTTCTCTATTCTTTTGGTGACAACTTTGAAGTCACAGGATGTTTCACGTGAAACAGTGCGCAGGAATGCGGATTTCCTTTGGTCACTTTCCATCAATGTAACTTCTGTATCAAAAGAGAATTCTCTGGTCAGAATACCGATCACAGCCCCTGGAAAACCGCCGCCGCTCCCCATATCCAACCAAGATCCACTGCGAGGCCCGCAGGTGAAAACCTGGACAGAATCTATGATGTGACGACGCCATATTGCGTCCAAGCTCTTTCTCGAGACGACGTTGATCGCTGGATTCCACTTTTTGACAAGTTCAACATACATCTCCAATCTCTCAAATGTTTCACGTGAAACATTGATCTGAGCGATCTGTTCAAACTCTTCTTTCTTCATGCTGAGTTTGCCCGTCTTACCTTCCTCAAACGCGCGAAAATTAGCGCCATTGCTGCTGGCGTCATACCCTCTACCCGACCAGCTTGAGCCAGGTTTCCGGGGCGCTGTTTTAGCAATTTTTGCTTCAACTCGTTGGAAAGTCCCTCTAGCGCCTCATAAGAAAAGTCCTCGGGGATCTTCAGGTTTTCATCCCGTTTTAGAGCTTCTATGTCACTTTTCTGACGCGCAATATAATTTGCGTACAACGCATCCCGCTCGACCTGCTTTCGAGTGTTTTCATCAACGTCGTCCAGTTCAGGCAGTAACTTTAGAATGTTGTCAAAACCTACGTCTGGAAATGCCAGGACAGCCATTGCAGTCCTTTTGTTTCCGTCCTGGTTAACCGATATTCCAGAGTCCTTTAGCTGTTTCGGTGTAAATTCCTTGGTGGTCAAAACTGAACTAACCTGATTCAAAGCCTCCATTTTGATATTGTAAGCTGACTTTCGTGCCTCGCCCACGCATCCCAGCTCTAGCCCTATGCCGGTAAGCCTCTGGTCCGCATTATCGGCACGCAATGACAGCCGAAATTCAGCTCTCGAAGTAAACATCCGGTAAGGCTCAGCAACACCGCGCGTCGTTAGATCATCGATCATCACCCCGATGTAGCTGTTCGCTCGGCTAAATTGGACCGGCTCATCCCCTCGTGCTGCCAGTGCGGCGCTCAAACCAGCAACCATACCTTGTGCAGCTGCTTCTTCGTATCCGGTTGTTCCATTGATCTGCCCAGCCAGATACAGGTTCTTCAACACCTTAAGCATCAATTGAGAATTTAATGATCTGGGATCAACATAGTCATATTCAATCGCATATCCCAATTGCAGTATGTCCGCAGTTTCAAGACCGACGATTGAACGGACGTATTCTTGTTGTACGTCCTTAGGTAAAGATGTCGAAATACCGTTTGGGTACACCGTATAGTCGTCGGCGCCTTCTGGTTCCAAAAAGATTTGGTGCGAGTTCTTATCAGAAAACCTGACAATCTTGTCTTCGATAGAAGGGCAGTAGCGTGGCCCTACGCCATCGATATGCCCGCCATACATGGCTGAACGAGTTAGGTTTTCGCGAATGATGTCGTGCGTTTTCTCGTTTGTGTGGGTAATTGCGCAGGAAATTTGTGGGGCGGTTACGGACGTCGACAGAAACGAAAACAAGGTCGCCTCGTCATCGCCGTCCTGTCGCTCAAGCCCATTCCAGTTGATAGTTCGCCCATCCAACCTAGGTGGAGTTCCAGTCTTCAAGCGACCAAGCTCAAGACCTAGATCCTGAATGCGCTCTGCCAACTTGATCGACGGGCGATCTCCCATTCGTCCTCCTGGATGAGAGACATCGCCGATATGAACGACTCCTCTTAGAAACGTACCAGACGTCAGAATGACAGAGTGTGCGGTGATCCTACTGCCATCTGACAGAACCACTCCATTGGCCGTTCCGCCATCAGTCAGAATGTCCACAACTTCGCCAAAGACAAGATCAAGATTTTCTTGCGCGCGCGTGATCGTCAACATTTCGCGTCGATAGATCGCTCGATCTGCCTGGGCTCTTGGTCCCTGTACCGCTGGTCCTTTGCGACGATTCAATAGCCGAAATTGAATTCCAGCCAAATCCGCGACCCGTCCCATAACGCCGTCTAGCGCATCAATTTCCCGAACGAGATGCCCTTTTCCAAGTCCGCCGATCGCCGGATTGCATGACATTACACCAATGTCACTTTCTGATAATGTGACCAAAGCGGTGCGAGCCCCCATTCGTGCAGAAGCATGAGCTGCCTCAGTACCGGCGTGCCCAGCTCCGATCACCACTACGTCAAAGTCAAAATGTTTCACGTGAAACACTCCCTACTTACCCAGGCAGAAACTGGCAAAAATTTCGTCCAGCAAGTTTTCGACATCGATACGACCCACAAGAGATTCCAGAGCGCGGATCGCTGTTCGAATTTCCTCGGCGCCGATATCATATCGATCTTCTCCAAAAGTGAGAACATTTCTGGCTTCAATCAAGGACTGATGCGCAGTTTGCATTGCTTCTCTATGCCGTTCCCGGGTCGCGATCCCGGCACTGGCGCTTTGGTGCAAAAGCCGCTCAGAGATCTGGCCGACAAGCTGATTAATCCCCTTGCCGCTAAGCCCGGAAACAGAAGAAACTCCGTCCGGGTGCAGATCACCTTTTGATAAGACCACTATGTCCTGGAGCTCAGGATCAAACTCAGGTCTATCATTTTGGTTTTCAAGAAGGAAAACCCGAAGATCCGCCCCAAGCGCTCGCTTGCGGGCCAAGGCGATTCCCATATTTTCAACCGCGTCTTCGGTTTCTCGAATTCCAGCCGTATCCAAAAGCGTCACCGGCAGGCCTGCCAAATCCATACGGACTTCGATTACGTCACGGGTAGTGCCCGCGTATTCCGAGGTGATGGCAGCATCACGACCGGCCAAAGCATTCAACAGCGTTGATTTACCAACATTCGGCCGTCCGATGATGGCCACCTCAAATCCGGTACGAATGCGTTCGGCGATTCGAACACCTGAGATCTGTTCTGATAGATCGGCGACAACCCCGTCCAACAGCTGATTCACCTCTGGTGTTACATCTGTCGGTACGTCCTCGTCTGCAAAGTCGATGACCGCTTCCAACAAGGATGCGGCCCGAATCAGATCCAGCCGCCAGCGTTCCGCCAACCGCCCCAACTCGCCCTTGAGAACTGTTTGTGCTTGTCTTCGTTGAGCTTCGGTTTCGGCATCAATCAGATCGGCGAGGCCTTCGACCTGGGCCAGGTCCATTTTACCGTTTTCCAAGGCTCGGCGTGTGAACTCCCCCGGTTCAGCCAGGCGAACATCCGCAAGAGCTGCCAGAGCTGCCATTACAGAGTTGACCACAGCGACGCTGCCATGAACCTGTAGCTCTGCCACATCTTCGCCGGTGAAACTTGCAGGACCTTGAAACATTAGAACCAACGCTTCGTCCAATCGACCGCCAGATGAATCGCGCAGTGTTCGTAAGCCCAGGCCACGTTTAGGTAAAGATCCATCGGCCAGGGATTGCGCAGCGCCATAGGCGCCATGACCCGAGATTCGGATCACGGAAACGCCTGCCTTGCCGGGTGCGCTGGCCAAGGCAAAGATCGTATCCATTCCAATGGCCTCGCTATTTAGACCGGTGTCAGGTGTTCATGGAATCGAAGAATTCACCATTCGTCTTGGTCTGTTTCAACTTCGACAACAGGAACTCAATCGCGTCTGTGGTACCCATCGGGTTCAGAATGCGACGCAGAACAAAGGTTTTCTGAAGGTCCAGCTTATCGACAAGCAAATCTTCTTTGCGGGTGCCGGATTTCAGGATGTCGATGGCCGGGAACACGCGTTTATCGGCAATCTTGCGATCCAGAACGATTTCCGAGTTACCTGTACCTTTGAATTCTTCAAAGATAACTTCGTCCATCCGGCTTCCAGTGTCGATCAGCGCAGTCGCGATGATGGTCAGCGAGCCGCCCTCTTCGATGTTCCTCGCGGCCCCAAAGAACCGCTTTGGGCGTTGAAGCGCGTTCGCATCGACACCACCTGTAAGCACTTTTCCCGACGAAGGCACAACAGTGTTGAACGCCCTACCAAGTCTTGTGATCGAGTCGAGAAGAATAACTACATCTCGTTTATGCTCGACCAACCGCTTTGCCTTTTCGATTACCATCTCGGACACGGCGACGTGTCGAGTTGCAGGTTCATCAAAGGTAGAGGATACAACCTCTCCCTTCACCGAGCGCTGCATGTCGGTAACTTCTTCGGGACGTTCATCGATCAGCAGTACGATCAGATAACATTCGGGATGGTTCTTTTCGATCGAGTTGGCAATGTTCTGCAAGATCACGGTCTTACCGGTCCGCGGTGGCGCCACGATAAGCGACCGCTGCCCCTTACCAATCGGAGATACCAGGTCGATAACCCGCGCCGAACGGTCCTTGATGGTCGGATCTTCGACTTCCATCTTCAGACGCTCATCCGGGTACAGGGGCGTCAGGTTGTCGAATGCGATCTTATGCTTGGCTTTTTCCGGGTCTTCAAAGTTGATCTTGGTGACATTGGTCAGCGCAAAATAGCGCTCATTGTCGAGCGGCGCCTTCATCACACCATCAATCGTGTCACCCGTGCGCAGGCTGTGCTGGCGGATCATTTCGGGCGAGACATAGATGTCATCGGGACCCGGCAGATAATTCGCTTCCGGAGACCGCAGAAAGCCGAAACCGTCTTGCAGCACCTCGAGCACGCCATCGCCCGAAATTTCCCATCCCTCGTCTGCACGTTCACGCAGGATCTGGAACATCATTTCGCCCTTGCGCATCGTCGATGCGTTTTCGATCTCAAGCTCTTCAGCCATCGACAACAGGTCTTTTGGGCTTTTGGCCTTGAGATAGGCAAGCGACAGGGATTCAGCAGACATGATCAAACACCCTTTGACCGCTGAGGCGCGGCATGGACTAAATATGGATTCGGAAGACACGTAACCCGGACGGGCCAGTTGCACCCTACATAGGCGCGCAAATCGGTGGAGTCAAACCGCTCTCAGAACTTCAAAACCACCGACAGCACGATGATCACCATCAAAACTGTCGGAACCTCATTCATGAGGCGGTATGTGCGCCCTGAGAGGGTATTGGTTCCCTTCCCTAGGGAAAGATGTTGCTTGAGCAGCCAATGGTGGAACCAGGTCATTGCCAGAACAGACGCGCCCTTGGTCCAGGGCCAGATCCACGACCAGTCGACGATGCCCGGTGTAAACACCATGATCAGGCCACAGACCCAGGTCACGACCATGGCCGGTCGCATGATGATCTTCAAAAGCTTTTCTTGCATCATCAGAAAGATTTCAGGAGCACCCTGAACTTTCCTGGCTTGCTCGATATGATGCACGAACAGGCGGGGGAGATAGAAAAGACCTGCCATCCACGAGATGACTGCCATGATGTGCAGGGATTTGACCCATGGATAGATCGTAAACAGGAAATCAGTCATGAGCTTTTTGGTGGCGCCTCGCGGAAAGGGTTCGGGCATACCTAATAAAAAAGAAAGAAAGAAAAAAGATTGATGGTTTTGTAGGTTGCCCAAAATCCGTGGATAAGTGATCTGTCCGGTGTGTTTTCCCCATGTGGGAAACGGGTGGTTACATTGATCCCTGATTTTCCACAGCCCAAGATATTAAATTATTTTCAAGTAGTTACGTGATATCTGCTGTGATAAATCTGGGGATAAGGTTCCAGGTAAGTCGGGATCAACAAGTTTTCCACGAGATTTAAGTTATCCTTGTCCTGAAAGGATATTGCTGGAACGACTCAGAGAAGTTTTAGGCGAAATCCACGGGGTTGCGTGGCAAGTGGAAAGTCATACAAACCGTTCAAGAACGCTCATAGACCTGTCCAAGGGGTTATCCACATGACTGTCCCCATCGTCCTAGCCTCCGGCTCTTCCATCCGGGCCCAGCTGCTGAGCAATGCTGGTGTCCCGTTTGAGGTTAATGTGCCTCGTGTTGATGAAGATACCGTTAAAAATGCGCTGATTGCGGAAGAGGCCTCTCCACGAGACATCGCTGATGCTTTGGCCGAGCTCAAGGCGCGCAAGATCAGCTTGAAAATGCCAGGTGCGATGGTTCTGGGCTGTGATCAGGTTCTGGATTTTCAGGGACAGCTGTTGTCCAAGCCGACCTCACCCGAACAAGCCCTGGAACAACTCAAGGCGATGAGAGGACAGCGCCACATGCTGTTGTCCGCAGCCGTAATCTATGAAAACGGTGAACCGATCTGGCGGCATGTGGGGCAAGTTCGCTTGCGAATGCGGGCCAGTTCGGATGCTTACCTAAAGTCCTATATCCACCGGAATTGGGAAAGTATCCGCCATGCGGTTGGGGCATACAAACTCGAAGAAGAGGGTGTACGCTTGTTTACAACCATTGACGGAGACTATTTTAACGTTTTGGGTATGCCCCTGTTAGAGCTGCTCAATTTCCTGACGTTACGGGGGGTGATCGAACAATGACGAACACACGAATTCCTTTGGCCGGGGTGATCGGACACCCGATTGCGCATTCCAAATCCCCTCGCCTGCATGGGCATTGGCTCAAGACTTATGGCATCGCTGGTCATTACATTCCGATGGACGTTGCGCCCCAGGACCTGGAAACGGTGCTGCGCACCTTGCCAAAGGCCGGCTTTGTGGGTGTCAATGTAACAGTGCCGCATAAAGAAGCGGTGATGGCCATCGCTGATCAGATCACGGATCGCGCCACTCTGATCGGGGCTGCGAATACGCTGATCTTCCGCGAAGATGGAAAAATCCATGCCGACAATACGGATGGCTATGGCTTTATGGAGAACCTGCACAGCGGCGCACCAGATTGGGATCCAAGGTCCGGGCCGGCCTTGGTGTTTGGGGCCGGAGGCGCCGCCCGGGCCGTGATTTCTGCCCTGCTCGAGGCCGGCGTTCCGGATATTTTCCTGTCAAACCGAACGCGCGTGCGCGCCGAGAAATTGCGTGACGATTTCGGAAAGCGGGTTCAGGTGATCGACTGGGTTCAAGCCGGCAATGTGGTCGAAGATGCGGATTTGGTGGTTAACACGACGTCGCTGGGCATGGTTGGGAACTCAGATTTGCGGGTGCCGATGGATGGGTTAAAACCATCTGCCGTCGTGACCGATCTGGTTTATGCGCCGCTCAAGACCCGGCTGTTGCAAATCGCAGAAGATGTGGGCTGCACCGCAGTAGATGGCCTGGGCATGTTGCTGCATCAGGCGGTTCCCGGTTTTGAACGCTGGTTCGGTGAACGCCCGGAGGTCGATAGCGCCACCCGCGCGGCAGCCCTGCGATGAGATTTCTTCTGGGGCTGACCGGCTCTATCGGAATGGGAAAAAGCACGACGGCAAACCTGTTTGCTGAAATGGGCTGCGCTGTCTGGGACGCAGATGCGGCGGTTCATCGTCTTTACTCACCTGATGGGGCTGCTGTTGAACCGATGCAGGCCGCATTTCCTGACGCTATCGTGGATGGTGCTGTCAGTCGTGATGCGCTGCGTCAGATCATTCAGGCTGATCCAACCGCATTGAAGCAGATCGAGCAGATCGTGCATCCGCTGGTTGGGCAGGATCGAGAACAGTTCAAGGCGGGTGCGGACGCTGAAATTCTGGTGTTCGACGTGCCGTTGATGTTTGAAACCGGTGGCAATGCCGCGATGGATGCGGTGGCCTGTGTCTCGGTCCCGGCCGAAGTTCAGCAAGAGCGGGTCATGGCACGCGGAACGATGACCTCGGAACAATTCGAGCAGATTCGCGCCAAACAGATGCCGAATGACGAGAAATGTGCACGGTCAGATTTTGTGATCGTAACAGACACGCTGGACCATGCCCGCCAACAGGTGCAGGCTGTGGTGGATCAGATCAGAGCAGGGCTTGGCGATGCGTGAAATCGTTCTGGATACGGAAACTACGGGGTTTGACCCCGAAAGCGGTGATCGGATTGTCGAAATCGGCGCGGTCGAGTTGTGGAATCATGTGGCCACGGGTGAGACCTATCACCAATACATCAATCCAGAACGCTCCATGCCGCTTGAGGCATTTGGCGTGCATGGAATTGGTCCCGACTTGCTGGAATCGCCGCAACCACCCGGCCCCGGTGCGGTGACGCTGCGGGACAAGCCGGTATTTGCCAAGGTGGGCCAGGCATTTCGAGACTTCGTAGGTGATTCCAAGCTGGTGATCCACAACGCGGCCTTTGACATCAAGTTTCTGAACGCCGAGCTGCGTTGGATGGGATTGCCTGAAATCCCGTGGGAACAGGCGCTGGATACTTTGGCGATTGCCCGAAAACGCTTTCCCGGATCGCCCGCTTCATTGGATGCACTCTGTCGCCGATTTGCCATCGACAACACGTCAAGAACTCTACACGGTGCTTTGCTCGACTCTGAAATCCTGGCCGAGGTCTATCTGGAGCTGATCGGTGGCAAGCAGCCCGACTTTGGTCTCTCGCAGATCCAGGGCGGCGCTGGCGGAGGAACTGCCGACGACTGGCGCCCAATGGCACGGCCAAATCCCCTGCCCTCACGCGTGACCGCCCAAGAGCAAGAGGCCCATCAGGCCTTTGTCGACAAACTGGGAGATGATGCGATGTGGAAACGCGCCCGAGGGTCGACCCCAGACGCGTAATCCATTATCAGGCGTCGGCCTGTTTTTCCTGCTGCACAGCCTGTAGACGTGCCAGCTCGTTGCGATACAGCGCAACGAAATCAATGTTGTCCAGGTTCAGCGGCGGATAACCACCGTCACGGGTTACGTCGCTGACGATGCGGCGCAGGAACGGGAACAACATGCGCGGGCATTCGATCAGCAGGAAGGGGTGCAGCTGATCCTCGGCCACACCTTCGACATGGAAGATGCCGCAATAGTCGATCTCGAAGACGAACAGCGTTTCGCCCAGTTCTTTGGCCTTGGATTCGATGTTCAGCTTGATCGCCACCTCGTATTGGTGATCGGCTGAACGCTTTTTGGCGTCCAGGTTCACCTGAACGTTGACGTCAGGTTGCACGTCACCCGATGCGCCCTTCTGGGCCATCACGTTTTCAAAGGACAGATCGCGAATGAACTGTCCCAGAACGCGCATCTGAACTTGGGGGGATTGCTGCTGTTGGTTGCCTTCGGCGGCGCCGTTTTCGGCCATGGATTTGCTCCGTGAAAATCAAATTCGACACTGCTTAACAGCTTGCCCCTATCACCTCAATGGCGGTCCGGCCCTTCGACCCAGCCCGATGGCGGTGCGTTGGGGTCACGCGGTTTGCCAACCTCTTCGTATTCGCCGTCGATGACATCGCCGGGACCACCAGGTTGGCGCGCGCCGTGTCGCGGATCAAAGCCAGAGTGCATGTTCTGAAACCGTGCGTCTGCACCCATTTGAAAGCTGGACACAGTCACCTTGGATCGCAGATAGCGGAATACCGCCACGCGGACACCGGGAACCAACAGCGCAAACCCAATGGCGTCGGTAAAGAAGCCCGGAGTGAGCAACAGAGCACCAGAAAACAGGATCATTGCCCCGTGGGCCAGTGGTTCGGTTGGATCATCAAGGGTCGAAAAGGCCTGTTGTAGCTGTCCCATCGCCATGCGACCTTGTGTCCTTACCAGCCAGGTGCCCAAAACAGCCGTCAACACAACAATTGCAAGGGTTGGCCAAAGACCGATTAGGCCGCCAACCTGGATGAACAAGGCAATTTCGATGATCGGAACCAGCAAAAAGGCCAGAAACAGGTACATTTAGGTTATCCTTTCCTAAGGGGTGAACGGTGGACTTGCACTGTCCTGTCCCCTACATAGTGGCCTGAGGCCTTGCTTACAAAGCCTCTTGCCTGAAACGAGGACGAAATGGATTCATCATCACCAATGATCCAGCTTTTGGTATTGGCCGGCATTGCCGTTTTTCTTATTCTGCGCTTGCGCAGTGTTCTGGGTACGCGTGAAGGTTTCGAAAAACCTCCTGTGCCGCAACAACCCAATGGGCGCGCGACGCGCGACTTTGAGGTGATCGAAGGCGGCCCTGATCGCGACATCACCGATCATGTCGCGGAAGACAGCGCTCAAGCGCAGGAACTGACCGCGATGAAGCGGATCGAACCCGGATTTTCGGTTACGGATTTTGTTCAGGGCTCGCGTGGCGCATACGAGATGATCGTCATGGGCTTTGAACGGGGCGACCTGAACGACATCCAGCCTTTCTTGGCCGAAGATGTGTTTGACACCTTTGTCAGCGTTGTGTCTGACCGCGAGGACCAGGGCCTGAAGATCGAGGCGGAATTCATCGGGGTGCGCGAGACCACTCTGGTCGGTGCCAGGTTCGACAAGGACACCCAACTGGCCGAGATTACGATGCGTTTTGTGGGCGAGCTGACCTCGGTCGTGCGTGACCGCGGCGGCGACATCATCGAAGGCAATGCCAATTCCGTAAAACGCCAGAAAGATACCTGGACCTTTGCCCGCACCATGGGCACCGATGATCCGAACTGGCTGCTTGTCGCAACGGACGCATGATTGGGGCGCTGCGGTCGGTTTTTCTGGCGTGTGCCGTTATGACCGCAGCGGGCTCTGCTTCGGGCAGCGGACCCGGCGTGACGTATACCGTCGCCTCTTTTGACGATCTTGATGGATGGGCCGCAGATGATCACGCTGCGGCTTTTAACACCTTTCTGAACACCTGCGCTGACTTTGATGACCCCGATTGGAAATCCCTTTGTGCCGTGGCGCGAACCCATTCGCCGGAAACAGCACGATCATTCTTTGAACTCTTCTTTCGACCGGTTCTGGTTCAGGACGGCAAGGACGGGTTGTTCACGGGTTACTTTGAGCCCGAGCTAGAAGGCTCTCGGGTGCGCACTGATCGCTTTCGCTATCCGGTCTACAAAATGCCGGCCGAGGCAAAGGCGTCCAACCCCTGGCTAAGTCGGCGCGAAATTCTTACAACCGGCGTGATGGACAACCGCGGGCTGGAAATCGCCTGGGTGGACGACCCGGTAGAACTGTTCTTTTTGCAGATTCAAGGATCTGGACGTATTCGCCTGAGCGACGGTTCGACCATCCGGGTGGGCTATGGCGGGGCCAATGGGCATTCTTACCGGTCAATTGGAGTCGAGCTGGTACGCCGCGGCGTCTACAGCGCCCATCAGGTCAGCGCGCAGGTGATCAGGAATTGGGTGCGGCGCAACCCGGCTGCGGGTGTCGAGCTGCTGTTGCACAACCCCAGTTATGTCTTTTTCCGCGAAGTTCGGCGCGTATCAGCGGCCGATGGACCTTTGGGGGCAATGAACCGGTCAGTGACCGCGATGCGCTCGATTGCGGTAGATCCGGCCTATACGCCATTGGGCGCGCCGGTTTGGGTGGAAAAAAACGGCGAGGGCAAACTGCGTCGACTGATGATCGCTCAGGACACCGGATCGGCCATAAAGGGCGCGCAGCGCGCCGACATATTCTTTGGTACCGGTGATGCTGCCGGACAAGCTGCCGGGCGGCTGCGAGATCCGGGCAGGATGTTGATTTTGTTACCCATTCAGCGGGCTTATGCCCTGTTGCCGGATGGATTCTAATGGCTCGGCGCAGATTGTCCCAAGAAGAAGTCGAACTGTGGAACAAGGTCGTCGAAAAGGCTGACCGCCTGAACCCGGCCCATGTCGAGGAAAACCATTCGACGTCGCTGCCCAGCCCTAAACCGGCCAAAGAGCTCTTTGAACCTTTGCCCGAGTTTTCAGTTGGTCAAAAGGCCGGAGCGAAACCAGGGCGCAGCAACCTGAAACCATCCGTCACTCAACACCTGTCCAAAATGCCGGTGCAGATGGACAACAAGGCGTACAGCCGGATGAAGCGGGGCAAGCTCAAGCCCGAGGGCCGGCTTGACCTGCACGGAATGCGCGTTGACACCGCCCACCCTGCTCTGACGCGATTCATCCTGTCGTCGCAGGCATCTGGCAAGCGGTTAGTTCTGGTGATCACCGGCAAGGGCAAGGACCGGGATGCGCCCGGCCCGATACCAACACCACGCGGCGTGTTGCGCAATCAGGTGCCGCAGTGGCTGTCTTTGCCGCCACTGTCCAAGGCCGTGATGCAGGTCACACCTGCGCATCTTTCTCATGGTGGCGATGGGGCTTATTACGTCTATCTGCGGAAACCGCGCTAGAGCGTTTGGGCTGCGCGTCTGACGCCCCACGCCGTCAATGCGCTTACCGCGATGAAATAGAAGGCAACCCCCACGAGTTGCGTGTCGAACGCCACACCAAAGTCGATCAATGCCCCGGTGATGGCCGGCCCGATGGCTGATCCCGAAACCATGACGGCCGTCGCCAGCGCCTTGATCGCGCCGATGTGCGCAGTGCCATAGAAATCGGCCCAGAATGCAGGGATCAGGGTGGCGATGGCGCCGCTGGTAAGGCCCAGAAACACAAATCCAATCAAGGCCACTGGCAGTGAGCTGCCCAAGGCGAAACATGAGAACCCGACGACAAAGGGCAACATGAAAAACGGCATCAACCGTGCTGTGCCGAACCTGTCCAGGGCCCAGCCGGTGGTCAGCATCGCAAAGATCCCCGCCACTGTGTATACGGGAAACAGGGACACCAGTTGAATATGAGACCAGCCCTTAATGTCCGCAAGGTGAACCTGGTGAAAGAACAACGCTGTCACAAAGGCCGATGGTCCAAGGATCGCTGGAATCAGTGTCCAGAACAATGGATGCCGCAGCGCCTGCCTTCGCGTCCAATGATGCCCTTCCATCCCCGCGCTGGAACTGCTCCTGGCCAGGCTTTGTGGTGTCCGTTCGTGCCGCAGCAGCTGGATCAGGACCGGAATGCCAAGCAAGCAAATGCCGGCGCTTAAAATCCACAGAGTCTGCCAATGCACATGGAGCATCGCGGTGACGAAAATGAGCGGCAGCAATGCTTCGCCAACCGCAAAACCCAAGGTCGCAACCGCCAGTGCCTTTCCGCGGGTCGTAGTGAACCAACGCGCCATTGCGACCATGGCAAGATGGCTGCTCATCCCCTGCCCGAAAAACCGCAGCAGAAACACACTGATTGGCAGGAACCAGACCCAGGTGTTCAGCCCCATGACCAGGCAGGCAACCACCAGACCAGCCAAGATCAGGGGCCCCAGCAGCCGAACACGGAAGAAATCCGTCGCCGCGCCGGCCCAGACCATGACGCCGGCCGACGCCATTGTGCCCAGAGAATAAAGGCCGCCCCATTCTCCATGGCTTAGATCAAAGGCATTGCGGATTTCTCCGGCAAAGACCGAGATAAAGAAAGTCTGGCCAAAACTTGACAAAAACGTCAGCACGCCACCCGCCGCCAACCACCGTGCATTCAACGTCAAGAACTCCAGCGCGGATTGTGACTTCACCGCTCGTAGCCCCTGGAAAGTCCACCTTGGTTCAAGACGAATTCACGCGCTTGGTCAGATCCTTGATCGGCGCCCTGCGGCAGGAACAAATCCAAACTACCCGGATCGGAATCAAAGGCGCTGTCCATGGCGCGAATGGATTGAAGCATTGCAATCAGCGTCGGCGATGTCCCGGCAACAAGGTGAGAAGACTCTGCATCCCCCGCAAAGGCGGTCGTATCGACAACGCTGATCGGCAGATCCGCAACCGCCGCGATCGATGAAATGTTGCCCAGCCGCTGTGCATCCGAATTGCCGCGCAGACGCCCCGAGATGTTCAGCGCCTTGTCTTTTTCCGAGACCACCACGACAAAAGGTTGTGGCACGTTCTTAAGGCTGCCCATTTGTGATTTGAACAGATCCACGTCAATATCCGGGGACAACAAAACAACACCGCTCAGATTTCGATCGGCCCAGCCGGGTTCGCGAATGTCGGCCTGTCGCAACATCTCCATCGTCAGAACGGACCCAATGGAATGCGCCACGACAAAGATGTCATCCACCCCGGTCGATTTGAGCTTTTGGATCACCAGTTCCAGCCCGTCACGCGCAAAGAGAACACTGTCAAAATCATAGGCATACCCAAACGGCTTGCCGCGGCTAGGCCAGGAATAGATGACCATGGCGCCCGGCAGCTGAATGTCATAGGACAGTTGGGCTGCGCGAAACGCGGTCTCTGTCTGAGTCGAGTTGTAACCGTGCACAAAGATAGTGACATCGCGCGACGGCACGCCCTCTTTGCGAATTTCCTGGTTCAGGCGTCTGGAAAAGGAATCGAGACTGTCGAATTCTTCCCTCGCGGCAAGCGTGAATTGTTTGTTCGGATTGGGGCTTGCATAGGCGAAATCCAACGATCCAGGCGTGTGGGCTGGCGGAATGGATACAGTCAACTCCAGCAGGCTAAGATTTTGTGACCGCCGATGAGCAAAGCTGCCGTCAGCTTCCCTCGCGCGCGAGGTTGCAGCGAACACGGTTTTAGGCGTGCCCACGTCCAACGCGCTGGGCACAACCGGAGAGTAGCTGCGATCGGTGCAGGTTGCGAGAAACAGCCCAAAGAACAAAAACCAAAAAATCCGCACGCCGGATGCTCCTTTAGCGAACAGATCCACGCTAGTGGATTTTTTGCCTGCGTCTAGAGAACGTAGCGGCTGACATCCGTGGATTGCGCCAGGGCACCCACGTTTTCCTGAACAAACCCGGCGTCTACGGTCACAGCGTCTCCCGAGCGATCAGGGGCGGTGAACGACAGCTCTTCGAACACACGCTCCATGATGGTGTAAAGGCGGCGCGCGCCAATGTTTTCAACCGATTGGTTAACGTCTGCGGCGATCTTGGCCAGTGCCGCAATTCCGTCTTCGGTAAACGTGACAGCGACCTCTTCGGTGCCCATCAAGGCAGTGTACTGGCGCGTTAGCGCGTTGTCGGTTTCGGTCAGGATGCGTACAAAGTCTTCTTCGGTCAGCGCACGCAGTTCCACGCGGATCGGCAAACGGCCCTGAAGTTCCGGCAGCAGATCCGATGGCTTGGCGATGTGGAATGCACCGGATGCGATAAACAGGATGTGATCGGTTTTGACGGGACCATGCTTGGTCGATACGGTGGTGCCCTCGATCAGCGGCAGCAGATCGCGCTGAACCCCTTCGCGGCTGACATCACCGCCGCGGGCATCCGTGCGGGCGCAGACCTTGTCGATCTCGTCCAGGAACACGATCCCGTTCTGTTCGACCGCCTCCAATGCGATACGGGTCACGGTTTCATCGTCCAAAAGCTTGTCGGCCTCTTCGCCGATCAGCACCTCGTAGCTTTCGGATACAGTCATCTTCTTGCGGGTCATGCGACCACCAAAGGCCTTGCCGAACATGTCGCCCAGATTCATCATGCCCATGTTGCCACCGGGTTGGCCCGGAATTTCGAACATCGACATTGGGTTCGAGGTGTCGGCCAGCTCCAGCTCGATTTCGGTATCGTCCAACTCACCCGTTTTGAGCTTTTTGCGGAACATTTCTCGTGTGGCTTCGCGCGCGTCTGTACCGGCGATAGCCTCGATCACGCGATCTTCGGCGGCCTTATAGGCGCGTGCCTTGACGTCTTCACGCATATACTCACGCGTCTGTGCGATGGCGGCATCCACCAAATCGCGTACGATCTGTTCGACATCGCGCCCGACATAGCCGACTTCGGTGAACTTCGTCGCCTCGACTTTGATGAACGGCGCGCGTGCGAGTTTCGCGAGACGGCGGCTGATTTCTGTCTTGCCGACGCCGGTGGGGCCGATCATCAGGATATTCTTGGGATAAACCTCGTCTCGCAGGTCATCAGACAGCTG
>FYBJ01001793.1_pt1 | contig 22264 bp, 32 predicted proteins | sample 1134611 | NCBI WGS metagenome assembly FYBJ01 (sample SAMEA104116008, study PRJEB20421) | marine metagenome | isolation source: marine | reverse complement strand
ACATAATAGCGAGGGTGGCGTGATGATAGAACAATGGCAACCATGGTTCGACGTGGTGTTATTACTTGGGGTTTGTGGTATACTCACGCCCTTGTTTATTTACATTGATAAAAAGGAGCGAGACAAATGATAGTTGAAATGCTAGACGATAGGACATCCATTGAGGCCCTAGGACTGCTTCCGCACTTCTTTGAACGATCACTATACATTGAAGGGCAATCCATACAGTCAGTGGCGGACAAGATGGACGACCTTTACCATTATGGCGGCTTTGTGTACCCCTTTGAGGGTACGGTAGACGACAAGGGCACTTACATATCGTCCAGTGATGAAGACGATCCCCTTGAGCCTTTGGCACGTATTGACAAGCTTGGGTTTACCCTTTGGGTTTATCCTTATGCAATCGTAGGGCTTACCGATAACAAAGGTAATCAAAAGGTAGCGAGGTTTGACTGATGGAGACAAGCGTATTGTTTTTACTTTGGTTTTGCTGTATACTTGGAGCAGTTTGGATTGTAATTAAAGGGGATAACGATGCCTAGGGAATCTTGGGAAATTGCACACGATAACTATTATGATGACCTTGAGGCCGATCATTACGACGGTCTTGATGATTCCGAAGCTTGGAAGGAGGAGGAACAGAAAGTTATAGACGACCTAATCAAAAGAATGCAAGGGGCATACAATGGAACACTATAAAATTGAAAGCACAGCACCACCAGCACCCACTAGAGCGCAATGGAAAGACAAACTAACATCGTTAGAGATAGGCGATTGGTTTATAGCCCCTAAAGAAGACCATTCGAAACTAGTAGCGGCTGGTAATAACTACTTAAGGGGCAAACACTCATTGTACAAGATAAATGAAAACGATTACTGTTTCATTCGGAGGGCATAGTGATTTATGTTGATATACTGTGCTGGACTGTCGTTTGTGTCTTGGGTATCAAGTTTACTTTTGCTATGGTGGATATACTTTTGATGCCCTTGGACACTCCTATACTGGACAAGGCACGTAAAGACATGCTGAAGAGGAGAAAAAAGAAATGACCATTGACGAGTACGCTACTGACAGCGGCGCTTTAGACGACAACTCAGGTCCAACTATAGATCCTATGGACAAAGCCATGGTTGACCATATAGTCGAGTTTGAGACTGAGATGTTCCGTTTGGACTGCCAACGTAAATACTCTAGGCTCAACAGTAGACACCTAGAGAAACTAATGATTGAGATACATGGGGAGTACTGGCGAGATGCGTTGTAAAGCTTGTAATGTAATTTTAGACGATACTGAGCTAACTAAAAAGGATGCAAATGGTAACTTTATTGATATGTGTAATTATTGTGTTCATGCTTCTGGGTCTGTCGAGGTAGACAGTGATACTTTTGTGACAAATTACCCTAATGAGGTATTTACAAATGACGAAGACTATGATACCCTCTTCTAAGGTATACCTAAGGAATACTGAAGAAGTAAACAGAAGAAGTAAACCAAAGTAGTTAACCTAAGGAGCAACTTAAGTTATGCTGATAGACGAAAAGAGTATCTACGTGGTCGATGGTGGTGACTACTCCATCTACTGCTTAGGCTACACTCAGGCCCGCACAGTGACCAATGACATCATGAGACAGGACCCTTGGGGTGGTATACCCTTTGTGTTGCGTAAGGACCTAGAGTTTTCTTTGGACGGCCGTGGTAATGTGGTGATGTCTAGGAACACATTGGACAAGATTTTATTTTTAGCAAGTGATGAACTACCAGAAGGAGACGACTAAATGACTTATGGACAACTTTTTGACTTAGTGTTGAAAGCCGAAGGCTACAACCTTGAAAAGCCCGTAAAGGTGTGTATGGAGTTTGACGAGTACGACGTAAAGGAGGCCCACATTGTCTTCAACGAAGGCGACAGGAAAAACCCGATAGAGAAAATTGTACTATCGGTTTAAGTGTGTTATACTATTAGTATGATATGCAATAATGCAATCATGAAACGATAAACGTAGACGTAAGTCTGCGACTAACGGAGATTATTCCAAATGACAGCAGCAACAGTAGAAGGCATTGTTAACTTCAGCAACCTAACCCAGCATGACGTATTCAATGGGCAGGACACGGGTCAATTCTCTTTGACCATTACAATGACTGAAGACGACGCCTCAGCGTTGTCCGCATTGGGAGTCAAGATCAAGGACTACCAAGGCGCTAAACAACGTAAGTTTAAATCTAAGTACGACGTAAAAAGCTTTGACGAAGACGGTAACCCTTACGGTGGTGAGATTCCTTACAACTCTAAGGTCCGACTGAAGTACAAGCTTGGGCCAGCACATCCGGTTCATGGTGTGTCAACCTACCTTGAAGCAGTAAAAGTCCTTGAGGAAGCAGAGATGGCCGTGGGTGATGCCGCAGACTTCTAAGTTTCTTAGACACGAGAGTTGTCCGGAGTGTGGTTCTTCGGACGCTCTCGCTATTTACGACAACGGAGGCCAACACTGCTTTGCTTCCGGTTGTGATTATCATGTGTTTGGAACAGGCGAAGTACCAATGACAACTCAAGAACTACCAAAAGCTAAACCCCTGAACATGGGTGGTGTAGTAGCGGCAATACCACAGCGTAGACTCTCGCAGGAAACCTGTAGCCGCTTTGGTGTTACCGTGGAGTACTCCAGCACAGGGGAAATTCAAAAGCACTACTATCCTTACTACAATAGCGAGTCAGGGGACATTTGTGCGGCTAAGGTGCGTGACGTAAAAACCAAAGGCTTCCATGCTACCGGAGACATGTCCGGAGCAGGCTTCTTTGGACAGCAGCAGTGCAGCGGTAATAAGTACATCACAATCACCGAAGGAGAACTCGACGCACTCAGTGTGTACGAGATGTTTAACAAACAGTACGACGTGGTTTCCCTACGGTCAGGCGCTAGTAATGCCCTTAAGGAAATCAAGGAACAACTTGAGTGGCTTGAGTCGTACGAAAACATTGTTATTTGTTTCGACAACGACAAGGCAGGAGAAGCGGCCCTAGAGCAAGTTAAGGACCTCTTTAGTCCTAACAAGCTAAGGATCTGTAAACTTCCTGTGAAGGACGCCAGTGACATGCTCGTGGCTAACAGGGTTAAGGACTTTACGCAACTTTGGTGGAATGCGAAAGTTTACCGACCTGACGGCATTGTAGCAGGTACTGAAACTTGGGACACTCTGGTAGAGAAAAGGCAGGTGAAGTCCATCCCGTACCCTTGGGAAGGTCTTAACCACATAACTAGGGGACATAGACCGTATGAGTTGGTCACGATCACAAGCGGCAGTGGTATGGGCAAGTCCCAATTTATTCGAGAAATCGAATATGATCTTTTACGCCGATGCGAAGGCAATATTGGAGTCTTGGCGCTTGAGGAGGATCTGGCCCGAACAAGTCTTGGTATCATGTCGGTGGCGGCAAACAGGCCCCTACACTTGGAAGAGGACACGCCAGTGGACCAACTTCGACCTTTTTGGGAGGCCACACTGGGTACAGGACGTTACTACTTATTCGACCATTGGGGGTCAACTTCAGCGGATAACCTTCTCGCCCGTGTTCGCTACATGGCAAAAGCGCTTGACTGCAGGTACGTCGTACTGGACCACTTGTCCATCGTCGTGTCTTCCCAAGAGTCCGGAGACGAACGTAAGGCCATTGACGAGATCATGACCAAGTTACGCACTCTTGTAGCAGAGACAGGCATTGGTCTGTTCCTCGTGTCACACCTCAGGCGATCACAAGGTAAGGCACACGAGGACGGTGCTCAGATATCCTTGGGTGAACTACGGGGTTCTCAGGCGATTGCACAACTGTCTGACATAGTAATTGGTATGGAGCGTGACCAGCAGAACGCTAACGAAGACATTAGGAACACGACTACTGTTCGAGTCCTGAAGAATCGTTACACCGGAGAAACTGGACCCGCTTGTTGGCTACAGTACGACAGAAGTACCGGAAGAATGACAGAAGTGGCTAACCCTGAGATAGGAGCAGACTTTTAATGAACTCAGTATGGCAAGTGCGTTTTCACAATCCTTACGAATGGGAAGATTATGACGTTCTTTTTGAAGGTTCCGAAGAAGATTGTAAAGTTTTCTTATTGAGCGATAACGAAGAACACGGACTGGACCTTTACCACCCAGAGATTTCTATAAATGAGGTACACTATTGATCTACCTTGATCTAGAAGCCAATGGCCTAACTCCCGACACCATTTGGTGCGTTGTAACACGGGAAAATGGTGTGTCACAGGTACATACACGTGCAGACACCCTCTGTGAGGCTCTAGAAGGCTCTGTGAGCGTTTGTGGGCACAACCTGATAGGTTATGACCTCCCAGTGCTAGAACGTCTCTGGGGGCTTTCTGTGGCTCCTGAGCGCATAGTGGACACACTGGTGTTGTCACGCCTGTTTGACCCTAGCAGACAGGGCGGACACTCGTTGCGAGCTTGGGGTGAGACCTTGGGCTTTCCAAAGGGTGACCATGACGACTGGTCTAGACTATCTGAAGAGATGATTGACTACTGTAAGCAAGACGTAGCAGTCACAGAAGCAGTACACCAACAACTTGTGAAGGACATGGAAGACTTTGCACCTGAGTGTATCGAATTGGAACACAAGGTACAGTTTGCAGTCCAACAACAGGAGCGCAATGGTTGGGTCTTGGATCAGCAATTGGCTAATGAGCTATGTGCAACATTTAAGGAAGGCATGAATGCAATTGAAGCCGAACTACAAGAGATGTTCCCGCCCATTGTCGAAGAAAGGATTTCTGAAAAGACAGGGAAAAGACTTAAGGACAAAGTTACAGTTTTCAATGTGGGGTCCAGACAACAAGTTGCAGAACGACTTGCAACTAAGGGTGCGAAGTGGAACGAGAAGACGCCAAGCGGAAAGCCTGTTGTCGATGAAAAGACGCTTAAGGAAAACAACCACGTCCCTGAGGCAGGAAAAGTTTTGGAGTACCTTACTCTTCAAAAGCGATATGCACAAGTACATTCTTGGTTAGAAGCCGTTAAGGAGGACGGCAGAGTTCATGGTCGTGTCATTAGCAACGGCGCAGTCACTGGACGCATGACCCACCAGAGTCCCAACATGGCCCAAGTCCCAGCAAGCCACAGCCCGTATGGGCACGAGTGTCGCTCCTGCTGGACTGTACCTGAAGGGAAGAAGCTAGTAGGTTTCGACGCTAGTGGCCTTGAGCTACGAATGTTGGCACATTACATGGACGATAAGGAGTTTACTAATGTCCTTCTCACAGAAGACATTCATACAAGAAACCAAATGGCTGCTGGCCTTGAAACAAGACCTCAAGCAAAGACTTTCATCTACGCTTTCCTCTACGGAGCAGGAGATGCAAAAATTGGAAGTGTCGTTGGAGGAAGCGCAAGAGACGGCGCAGATCTTAAGCAACGATTTCTACGAAATACACCTGCTCTTGAAAGTCTACGAGCACGGGTTACTAGAGCATCTCAGCGAGGCTATCTCAGGGGACTTGATGGTCGAAGATTACGAGTTAGATCTGAACATGCTGCACTGAATACTCTACTCCAAGCAGCAGGTGCAATCGTAATGAAAAAGGCACTGGTGATCTTGGAAGACTATGCACAGCAGTGGAAACTTAACTACAAATTCATAGGTAATATACATGATGAAGTACAGTCGGAGGTGGCTGCAGACCAAGCACAGAAGTTTGGTTGGCTTGCAGTCGAATGCCTCAAGGCGGCAGGTGTGGAGTATAACCTTAGATGCCCCCTTGACGGAGAATACAAAGTCGGTACAACATGGGCGGAGACACACTGATGACGGAAGCAACTAAACAGTGTTCAAGCTGTGGACAAATAAAAGCCACTGCTGAGTTTTACCATACAGGAGTAACTAACGATGGCTTAAGCCCTATCTGTAAAGAATGTCAATTACAAATAGCTAGTCGAGATAATAAAAACAGAATGTACGTCAACGGGAGGTACATACCTAAGTCACATCCTTTGCACAAACCCGGACGTTACAAGACCTTCGAAGACGCTGCCTTTAGCAGCCTTGAGAAGTACGAAAGCAGCACAGAAGGTCAGGTGTACGTAATAGTAAATCCTAACTTTTCTGAGTGGGTTAAAGTTGGAATGGCTGTTGATGCGGCAGACAGGCTTAACGGTTATCAAACCTCTTCCCCTTTTAGAGATTATATGTTAAACTATAGTTGGGACGTTAACGACAGACGTGCTGCAGAGTCAGAAGCCCATAGCGAACTACAAAAGCTGTACGAAAGACGCAGTGAGTGGTTTAAATGTACACCAGAGCAGGCCCAAGAGGTTGTCTCAGGCATAGCAGGAAAGTACCAATGAAAAATGTATACACATTAGTAGACGACATCTACAAGCTTGTTAAGACCAAGAGAGTAGATAAGGACGTTGACATCGAAGAATGCATTGAACAGTTCGGTGAAAACGTAAAGGACTTAATGCGTAAGGAGTTTGGACAAAGACGTGCTTGGGACGGTCGTAAGCTACGTATGTCCAACATAGGCAAGGGAGACCGCTTCTTATGGAATCATTACAACAATGTTAAGAAGTCAGAAGAAATGCAAGGACATACGCTTGTTAAGTTCCTGTACGGACACCTGATTGAAGAACTATTACTATTCCTAACGAGGGCATCAGGACATGAGGTTACCGCAGAACAGAAGCAGTGTGAAATCAAGGGTATTACGGGCTCTATGGACTGCAAAATTGACGGTGTTGTCACAGACGTTAAGAGTGTTTCAAGCTACGGGTTTAAGAAATTCAAAGACGGTACGCTGGCTTACGATGATCCATTTGGATACGTCGCTCAAATTAAAGGATATGCAGAGGCAGAAGGTCAGACAACTTTTGGCTGGCTTGCGATGGACAAACAAAATGGACACCTAACTTACCTCATGTACGATCAGGAGGACACTCAAGCCCCTGTGTACGAGAAGATAGGCTTTGACATCACAGACCGCATTGAGCACGTACAGTTAATGGTGGAGGAATCAGAGCCACCGAAGCAGTGCTACGAGACAAAGCCAGACGGCAAGAGTGGTAACATGAAGTTGGACATAGGTTGCTCGTACTGTGCGTACAAGAAAGCCTGTTGGCCCGGTCTACGTGCCTTCTCTTACTCAACAGGTCCAAGGTTTTTAACGGAGGTGGTCAATGAGCCGAAGGTCCAAGAAATCGAAATTTAGAAGCACGTTCGAAGAAGATGTCAGCAAGATACTGAAGGATTTTGATTATGAACCATTCACGGTCCCTTACATTATTAGTAGGTCTTACCGTCCTGATTTCGTACATAGCCCTTCCGGTACTCTTGTTGAATGCAAAGGATATTTTCGGGACGGAGACACGAAGAAGTACACCAGTGTCAGAGACAGCCTCCCCGAAGGGCAAGAGTTAGTGTTTGTCTTGATGTCGCCCAACAAAAAGATACGAAAAGGTGCCAAAATGACTATGGCACAATGGTGTGACAAAGAGGGAATACTATGGTATAATATAGAGACACTACAGGAGTTGATTAACTATGTCACTAACACTAGAGGAAGTTAAGGAACGCCTCTTGAAAACTTTTGATCCAGACGACCTGCTGGAGGCCCTACAGATAACCTCAGAAGAAATGCTGGATAGGTTTGAAGACAAACTAATCAACAAACTAGATGTGTTTGAAGAAGAGCTAGAGGAGGAAGAAAATGAGTATTGATGATGCGACTCCTGCTGAATGGGACGGCATTTCTATACTGGCGAAGCCGAAGAAGGTAGACCCTGTAGAACAGCCTGACCACTACAACAAAGGAGCAATCGAAGCCATCGAAGCAATTAAAGCGTCCATGCCTGAACACGAGTTCAATGGTTATCTCAAGGGTAACGCACTGAAGTACCTCTGGCGCTACGACTACAAAGGTAAACCCATCGAAGACTTACGTAAGTGTAAGTGGTACATCGAACGACTAATTAAGGAACTAAATTAATGGACGCATATCAACAGTACATACACAAGTCCCGCTACGCTCGCTACCTACCAGAAGAACAGCGACGGGAGACTTGGGAAGAGACAGTCAACCGGTATCTCAACTACTGGTGTGACCGTGTAGAACTCAATGAGTTTGACCAGTCGGAGATCTTTCAGGCAATTCATGAGCTAGACGTAATGCCTTCCATGCGAGCACTCATGACTGCAGGAGACGCACTTGACCGTGACAATGTAGCAGGGTTTAACTGCTCCTACATGCCTATTGACCACCCTAAAGCATTTGACGAGATGATGTACGTCCTAATGTGTGGCACTGGTGTGGGCTTCAGTGTGGAGCGCCAGTACGTAACTAAATTACCAGAAGTAGCAGAGGAGTTTCATGACACCGACACCGTTATACACGTCGCCGACAGTAAGATTGGATGGGCTAAAGCTTACAGAGAACTTGTTAGCTTGCTCTATTCAGGCCAACTTCCAAAGTGGGACGTGTCTGGAGTACGACCTGCAGGGGCAGCCCTTAAAACTTTCGGAGGTAGAGCAAGTGGTCCAGAACCTCTTGTCGATCTGTTTAAGTTCACCGTTGAGATCTTTCGCGAAGCTGCTGGACGTAAACTTAGTTCCATCGAATGTCACGACCTCTGCTGTAAGATTGCACAGATCGTTGTCGTCGGCGGGGTACGCAGAAGTGCTCTCATCAGTTTATCTAACCTCACTGACGACAGAGTCCGAAGAGCTAAGTCAGGACAATGGTGGCAAGATAACCCTCAGCGTGGACTAGCGAATAACTCAGCGTGTTATACAGAGAAGCCAGACTTTGAGGCATTTTTAAATGAGTGGAAAAGTTTATACGAGTCCCGCTCCGGAGAACGAGGAATGTTCTCTAGAGTCGCAAGTCAAAAGCAAGCTGCAAAGAATGAGCGACGAGATGCTACCTATGATTTTGGAACTAATCCATGCTCAGAGATCATCCTCAGGCCCTACCAGTTCTGCAATCTATCGGAAGTTGTTGTCAGGGCAGGAGATACGCTCGCAGACCTCAAACGAAAAATACGTGTTGCAACTATCCTTGGGACTCTTCAGGCTACGTTAACTGACTTCCGCTACCTCCGCAAGGTGTGGCAGAAGAACACCGAAGAAGAAGCACTTCTTGGTGTGTCACTAACAGGTATCATGGATCACGCTGTGTTGTCAGGGAGGGAAGACCGTGAGAAACTTAAGGATTGGCTCATTGCTCTCAAAGAGGAATCAATTAGTACTAATGCGGAATGGTCTAACAAGCTTGGTATTAATCTTAGCGCTGCCATTACTGCTGTTAAACCTTCCGGTACTGTTAGTCAGTTGGTTGATTCTGCTTCTGGCATCCACCCTAGATATGCGGATCAGTACATTAGACGAGTTAGAGCGGACTCAAGAGACCCCCTCTGTCAAGTCTTAGAAGCCGCAGGAGTGCCCGTAGAGGACGACGTAATGTCACCCACTACCAAGGTATTCTCCTTCCCTATAAAGTCTCCTGACGGGGCTGTGGTGGCCTCTGAGATGGGTGCTATGGAGCAGTTAGAGCTATGGGAGATCTATCAGGACTTCTGGTGTGAACACAAGCCGTCTATGACGTGTTACTACCGTGACCATGAGTTCCTAGAGGTGGGCCAGTGGTTGTACAACAAGTTCGACAAGATCAGTGGCGTAAGCTTCCTGCCTTACTCAGAGCATACGTACCAACAGGCTCCTTATGAACCTATTGATCTAGAGACGTATGAGAAGTTGAAGGAGGAGTTTCCAGAGACTATCGACTGGAACATCTCTGAGAACTCTGACATGACCGAAGGGTCACAACAGTTGGCTTGTACAGGTAATAACTGCGAGTTGTAAACAAAAGGGGGCCTTAGTGCCCCCGTTCTTTCAAGGTGTGTTTATGAACATCAAACGTGATATTGAAGTACGCATAAGGGTACTTGAGAACAAACTAACCAAGTCTATCCCCGCTGCCCGAAATAACGAGATACGGGGAGAGATCATGGGTCTGAAGTGGGTACTGGAGCGTCTCTAAGGTCCTGTCAACATCCCTCGTTCTTGTAAGCTTTGCTGTAACTTCATCTTAGCTCTTTGAGGGTTAATTAAGCCGCTACGGGTGATTAACTCTTGCTGTGTAAAAGGGGTGCTTGGTGGAGGTATTGCTGCCTCTTGCGCTTCCCTTCTCCTAGCGGCTTCTGCGGGGTTGGTTTGAGTCAACAAAATTTGCTCTAACTGCTTTACAGCTTCAGCCCTTCCTTGCTCAGACATTTCGTCAACTACTTCAGACACAAGGATGTTAAGAGCTACGTCAGCAGCGGCCCCTGCTTTTTCCTTACCTCCTTTCTTAATAGCAATCAACCTATTTACGTACTGAGGGTTTGTTACTATCTTTGAAAAGATGTTGGGGACGTACAGAGCCAAGGCACCGACACCAAGAGCACCTGCAGCAGCACCAGTACCAGCACCAGCAACAGCACCTGCGCCGCCTCCAGCACCCAATCCCGTAAGTAACTGCACTAAACCTCTACCACCCTTAGTTTCCAAACCACGAAGAACTAGAGTACCTGTCTCTCCAGAGGCGCTTTCTGCTGTTTCAAGCACAGCGTTCATTAGTTGTTTAAAAGCAGGAAAGTCGTCGCCTAAGACTTCTTTGTATATCTTTTCTTGAGTAGGGTTTTGTAAACCAACTGCCAAGTTTTTTAGGCTATAGACGTTTGCTTTTTCTGTTCCTCTGATATCACTTAATTTACTTGCTAAAAACCCTTCTTTCATGAGCTTGTCAACTTCGTCAAAAGACTCAAAAGAAAGTTCAGTCCCTTCTTTTTTAGCTAAAGCTATAGACTTAGCAAGACTCTTCCTCATTGTACGTACAACGTCTACATTTGTTGCATTTGTAGCTATCGCTCCTAAGCTTGCAAAAGAGCCTTTTTTTGCTTCCTTTACAAAACGAGTTGTAATTGTAGGAAATAAGGTGTTTATGCCTTCCTCATAAGCTGTTTTCATACCTGCGTACTTAGCAGCAGCTTTAGGGTCTACTAACTGAAGAGCGTTGGCAATAGTACCTCTAACCAAATTACCAGCCTCAGTAAGGGACTGCATAGCCCTATCGTTTACACCCTTACCAAACATTTCAGAAGCAAGAGCATTGAACTCTCTATCAAAGTCAATTAGCTCCTCTACAGGAACTCTACCGTTTGGTGCGCTTTCAATTCTAGCTATGCGCTCTTCTAAGAATTTTAAAGCAGCCGGAGATTGTTTGTCGGCAATAACCCCTGAGTTTTCTTTTATCCATTTACTAAGAGGTGCAGTCAAATAACGAGAATCAAGAGTTGCAATTTTAGATATTTTAAGACCCATTTCAACTTCTTTAAGGCCTGTTCTGTATTGTGTGCTTAATGCTGTTTTTCCTTCGGCTAAGATAGTGTCAAAAACAGAACCAATGCTAGACACGTCAAGGTCCATACCTGAAGCATTTTTGTTAATAAGGGAGTTTAGCTCTTCAACAAGCCCTTCATTAACAGCCCTTATGTTGTCGTCCATACGCTCTCGTGACACAAGGCCCACTGAAGCAATTCTTTCTCTAAAACCGTCTAAGCCTCCTTCTAAAATCTGTGAAGGAAGGAGAGTTGCGCCCTTGCGGTTAAGGATCTGCTGAGTTAATCTTAAAGACTCTGGAGATCCCGGAGCGTACAGTGTGTCGATAGCCTCTAAAGTTGCTTCTTCAATAGACTTGCCGCTTTTCATCTTTGAAGCGTACCAAGCGTTTTTAAGTTTCGAGCCAACACCAAAAGTAGCTAAGTCAATACCCGCAGACCATAAAGCAGCCTCAACTCCTTCTTTATAAGCCTCTACAGGATCTCCGCTTCCGTAAAGGAACTCCGACTGCCCGGCACCGACGCCAGAACCTAAAGACCCTCCTATAACTGACCCTGCAAAGGCACCGGGAGGACCTGCGACCATTCCACCAAGAGTCCCCAAAGCCGCAGCGCCACCAAGAGCGTAAGGAATGTCTAGGTTTTTCTGTAGAAAACTAGGTTCGCTAGAAGGTGCGGGCGTTGCTGTAGTTGGTTCTTCTACTGTCGGAGTTTGGGCACTTGCTATTGAACCCATTCTTTGTTCAAAAGAACTACCTGCTTCTTTTTCAGAGTACTCTTTCATTCTCTGTTCAAAATTGCTCATAGCTATAGCCTTTATTCGTATGCTTGCATTATTTGGTCAAAAGTAAATCTTCCTTCCCTAACCGCCTCTAGCGCACTTTTTCTATCTTCGGCAGGCAAAACCAAAAAATCACTTTCTCTGTAAATACCAGAAGAACGTCGGTAGTCATTAAAATCTTCAGCCTCACCTATGCGAATGCTTTTATTCAACTCCATATTAGCCCTGTCTAAAAGCCCTGACAGCTTACCTTTGTTTTTTCTATTTCCGTCCATCCAGTTAGTAATGTTATTAACAGCGTATATTCTTTCTCCGTCTGAAATAGCGCCTTCAAAACCCTGAAGTCTTGTCATAACCGCTTCAGAAAGTTTAGCCTCAAATTCACCTTCAATTTGAGGAATAGCGTCAAGTCCCATAAATTGAAGCAAAGACCTAGATACCGCTCTTGGAACACCGCCTGTTCTTACTTCTTTTGTATCCAATATTGCAATGGCTTCTTCAAGGTTTGTTTTTGTCAGTTTTAACTCAGGAAGCTGTACTGTTGCTCCTGCCTGAACTTCAGCAAACTCTGTTTCTAGTTTCGCTTGTCGAGCCTCTTCGACCTCCATTTCTACTCTACCTCTGGACGTTAAACCGTAGGCTTCTGTTCGTGATAGTGGGTTTGGTTTTCCGCTTGGAGTTGTCTCAGAATAAGGAGGAGCGCTTCCTATAGGAACATATCGTATTCCAACTTCCCTTCCGCTTTTGTCCCTTTCTACTTGTGCATTATATGGGTTTCCTAAAGTATCAACAAATTCTCCTGCATTTACAAAAGTAACGTCACCTGCAGCTTTAAAGTCGTTAAAAATTTGTTGCGCTCTTTTAGGCGTAACGCCCATTTGACTAGCACCCTTATAATAATCTCTTACGTCTGTGGGCTTTTCAAAGTCAAACTCAGGACTAGCTAGTGTTTGTTGAAGTAGACCTTCTTTTTGATTCATGTCTTGAGTACGAATGATACTTGTAATGCTTTGTAACTGCTCAGGGGTTCCTCCTAGTTGAGTAATGTCCTGTAACAAAGGTTGTACATCAGCCCCTTGTCTAGCAAGTTGTTCAGCAGACGAAACAGCACTAGCAAGGCCCTTTTGACGATTAGTCTCCCGAAGTTTGGTAGCAGTTGCTGCAACAGTGTTTGCTGCTGTATTGCGGCCCATTGCTCTTAACTGTTGAGCAACAGTGAACAACTTAGCTTCGTTATTGGCTTGTTGAGCCTTTTGAGCGTCAGCCATTAGCGTATTAAACTTGTCCTCTTCTTTTTTCTGTTTCATTTGACCCGGCAAACTGCCAATAGCAGACCCTAAACCAAAGAGGCTTTCTGCCATCTGAGGTCTACCTAAATTAGCTAAAAACTGTTGTGAAAACTTAGCCATTATGTTTCTCCTTAACTAAACAAGCCGCCAAAGGCTGATTCTGCCATGTTTGCACCAATGCCGCCTAAAATATTACCCTGAGCCATTGCTGACTGTAGTAATGCTTCTAAGGCTGCTGCAGACGTTTCTCCGTAAGCCCCTGCTGCTACATTTTGTTGGTCACGACGTTGCTCTGCTGCTGTAATTCCGGGAGCTATTGCTGCCAAAAGCTCTCTCTGTGGAGTGTAAGCTGCACCAAGCATACCCATGCCAATGTCAGCTTGTCTAGCTTGCTCTGCTCCAGCAAACTCCATAGCGCCTAACATGGCTTGATTACGTGCTTCTTCTTGTGCCTTAGCCAACGCCAGTCCTTCAGGAGTTCCACCAAACATGTTTGTAGCAACACCTAAGCGTCCTTGTGCAGCTAGACGCTGTTCTAACGCAAGACGCTCACGTTCCTGAGCAGGAGACATAGCAGCCTGCATACGGTCAAACACGGCCTGCTCACGAGCCTCTGGTCCTTCCATGGCACGCCCAAACATGCCTGCAGAACCGCCCATTAGAGTGCGATAAAAACCTAGCTCTTCAGGAGACAACTGTGCTCCAAACTGACCGCCTTGAGTAGGCATAGGAGGCATTTCTCTAGGCACACTAAGATCAACTGGCATGGTTGTAAAACCCGTAGACATTTCTGGTGTGACGCCGCCTTTAATACCGCCAACCGCACTTGGAAGAGGTTTAACCCCGGCAGTCCCCGGCATAAACTCCATGCCTTGTCCGGGAGGAGGCAAGAAGCCGCCTGAGCCGGGCACAGGTCTGTAACCGGGCTGGGCCGCAGGCGCTCCACCAGCATAAAACATACCGCCTGTAGGCGTAAATACGCTATACGGCTGAAACTGGTATCGGCTTTCAAGGTCCTGCCCTAGTTGGCCCATTTCTCTATAGGCTCTTTCACCAATTTCTCCTAGTCGGTCGTAACCTTCTTTGGCAAGTAGTGCACCTGCGCCTGCTCCTGCTAGGTTTCCTATATTTTCTTCAAGCCATCCCATTTAATTTCTCCGCTTTAAACTGTTTTGCCAAGTAAGGCTAGTATATTAATTTCTTGTAGTGAAAGTTCTGATCCGTTAATGTCTGACTCAAGACCAACAACCACGGTTGATCCACTGCCAGACCCATTTAAACCTTTTCTAACAATCTGCTTACTCTCTCCAGAAAACTGCGATAGTGGGTTAGAGTTAGCGCCAAACTCGTTTACATTAAACTCTGCAACTGTTGTTGCCTGAGGAATAGTAAATGTTACGTTTTTATAAGTTTCACTAAAATCATACGCTAGCTTAATAAAAGCCGTTGCGTTACTTGGCCCTATAATTGTTGGCTTTATCTTTTTAATAAACTTAAGTTTTGAAGGATCACCAAAGGTTAAACTAGGGCTGTAGTATTTAAATCTGTAGGACTGTCCGTTATCTTGGTAACCAGAGTAAGTACTAATACCTTCTGTACTTCCTATATATAAAGCACCGTCCTCAAGACGTTCGTAAGCAGTAAACACTGATTGAGGCCATCTAGTAACTCTATAAGACCCGTCTTCTAAAGTGCCCCGTAAATCAAAACAAAAAGTAGTTTTTTTACCTACAAACGAAAGTAAGTAAAAGTTTTCTTCTGGGCTGTACACGCTTCTGAATGAGGTGTTTTCACCCTGTATTTGTTCAATTATGTCTTTAGTAATCGTCTTAGACAAGGTGCTGATAGGCATTGACTTCTCTTGTATCGTCCTACCAAAGCTCCTTAGTCCAATATGTGACAAAAAGATAACGTCAGTTCCTGTATACTGTACTGTGTCTCTGTCCACACAACCTACACCAGCTACGGTATCAGACAACGACATAGTTGAAGGCTCTTCTGCACCTTGATAAACAACAATGCTGTGCTGTCCAAAGATAATAAGGAATCCGTTATGTGCAGCTAGAGCAACAATCTCGTCGTAACCGTCAGGCCATACCTTAGAAATATCAATTCTACCGCTAGTACCACCAGACCAATCATTGCCAATTAGTAAGTCAGACCAATAAACAATAGACTTGTTATTTGTACCTACGTCAGCAGTCCAAAGACGACCATAAGCAGATATAACTTCGTTGCCGTATTGTGTTGAAGCAATGCCTGTTAGTTGGCTAAGGGTCGAGCCATCATAAACCAAAGGCTGTGCGCCACGTTGGAAGAAGTAGGCTTTGTCATTGAAGTTCACAATCTTCCAGTTGTCTGCACTAATGCTGATACTGGATGTTATGTCTGTCAGGGTAGTTGTCCCTGTCATTACTTTGTTATTGCCCACAGACAAAATAACTTTAGCACCTGAGCTATCTTTAAACTCATGAATGTTTTTAATAGAGACAGTTCCTAAAGCTGTTTTGTCAGTAGTAAGAACATTGTGACCCTTACGTGCAGCAATACGCCCACGCTTGTCAATAACAGCGTTGTCTGCTACTTCTGCAAACGAAGGGTCTTGAGCAATAGGAGAGTCTTCAGTGTTAATACCTTTGAAGGCAGGCGCTACAAGATTGATACTGCTTAGTTGTTGTGCCATATTAGATAGTCCTAAATAGCATTTCTTCAGGATGCTTTGCTGCATCAATAGCAATAGCGTCAGACAGGTACTTATCAGCTATTTGGAAGTACTCAGCAACGGAAGTACCTCCTGTTTCGCCACGCTCACGAGCTAACAAAGCAACAGCAAGGTGGATAACAGGTTTTGAAGGAACTTTTATCACATCGGTGTTGTTAGTTAAGTCTGCTTGTCGTCGTACCATTACAAACCTAAGGTTATAAGCGTCGTCTGGCATAGGGTACAGACGGACTTGAGTGTCTCCGTTAGCGTCAACACCGTCAAAAGTGTAGTAAGAAGGACTACCAATAAGCCCACCTTTAGATGCTATTGCAAGAGATTCATTAATGTAGCTTTCGTTATTGAACCAATCTTTAGTCTGGTACAGTACTTCGTTTGCGGATGTTGTGTTGTAGACAGACATTATTTTTACGTCGTCACCGCTACCTGCCAGAGAGTAAATGTTGTCGTCAGCAGAAGTAACAAAAGCAGACTCTCGTGTACGCAGTGCGGACCAATCAGCCGCCTGTTCTACCAAAGTCTTGGCGTCATTGATAAAATCACCTACCATCTTTGAGTACGTGTTTTCATTAACAGTAGTTACTTCTTCTTCTCGTAATCTACGTAGTACGTTGTTCATTATGTTTAAATATGTCACTAAACACGTCCTCTATTTTTTGCCATGCCTAAAAGCATTCCTTCCGACATCTGCATAGCATCGGTAGGCTGATTAGGTATGTAGTTAATCATTCTAGACTCTGGAGCTTGATAATCAAAACCTCCCCAGTTGTAGCCTACGTAGTTTGAAGGTCCACTTCTACCACCGCCACCTAGTTTTATGTCAGGTAAATTTATGTCTGGACCATCAGGTAAATCTATGTCTGGAGTAGTTCCGTGAGGTAGCTGTTCTTTAATATAATCTGCTGCTGCTCCAATAGGCCTTACTACATCTCTAACAACATCTTCTGTTTCACGACCCGCTGCTCTTACAACGTCTTCAAATTCTCTTCCAAACTCTCTTACGCCTTCAGGAATTAAGTTACCAAAAATGTCTAAATTAAGGTCTGGAATAAAACTTTCTTCACCTAAAGCTTTTGTTGGATCAAGGAACTCTAACGTACCACCTTCTTGTACATAATCACTTATGGCTCCTAATACGTCTTCCCCTTGTAAGTCTCCTTCAAAGGCAGCATTAACAGCAGTGTCAATAAAAGGACTTAGGTCTTCCGTAGATATAAACGTACTGTCTTCATCAAATAAATTAGGAACCTCTATCCAAGCGCCTAAGGTGTCTTCTACTAGGTTTTGTACTTGACCTGTTGTATACTGTTGAACTGCGCCTAAAGCAATGTCTTCAATATCACCACCAGACACAGTACCATTAATAACCCCTTGGACAAGGTCTGTTGTGTCCGCTACCGAAAGACCTGTAGAAGAAGCAAGGTTGTTTATAGCGTTGTCTGCTGCTGTTCCTGCTAAGTCTCCTGCTTTAATAGCGTCAGCTACTCCTCCGACACCTCCCATAATTCCTGCTGTAGCTAACTGCCTAGCGTCTACAGAACCTGTGGCTATGCCTTGGGATATGGCACTTCCAATAGTGCTGTTTATGGCTCCTTGTAAAAAAGCACCAGAAGTAGTAGCTCCTGTAGCAGCCCCTGTAGCAGCCCCTGTAGCAGCCCCTGTAGCAGCCCCTGTTGTAGCCCCTGTTGTAGCCCCTGTGGTGGCTCCTGTTAAAGCATTACCTAAAGCAGGTCCAGCAAAAGCGCCTACAGCTACACCCATAGCCATCTTAGCGTAGTCACCCATAGTGACTTTGTCTTCATCTTGGGTCTTTACGTAAGCAGACCCGTTCCAGCGGAACTTGTCCCCTGTTTGACTATACACAGTGTCATTAATGCCATACTTCTGTAGCAACGCTTGGTTAGCATCAGAATTAACCCAGTTTTCGTAACCAGCACCCTGAGCACCGCTTTGTTGTCTTCGTAGGTTAGTAAGGCTTTGTCCGGGATCGCTTGCGTCAATGGTAAGGTCAGCGTCTCCCTCAAAAATCATTTGTTGGTCTTCAGTAAAACCAGCGTCTGCTTCTGCCCAGTTACCTACGTCGTACTCACCTGACTGAATCAGCTGCTCACGTTCAGTCATGTACGAAAGGTAGTTATCAAAAGAACCAAAAGACTCACGCAAACGGTTAGACTTTTCTGCGTTAAAGTACGCCTCAAGGTCTTCTACAGTTGCTTCGTCGTTTCTACCACGTTGCTCGTAAAGGTAATTAGGGTTGCCTTTACCTTCTTCTGCCCCTTCAAAAAAAGTAAAGGTTTGAGCAGGAGTCTGACTTGTTAGCATTCCTTCTTCAGCCATTACTTTCTCCAGTTAGCCAGACCACGAAGGCCAAACGAGGCCGCTACAGCAGCACCAAGGAAACCTTTGTACCACTCAGGCATAGCTTCTAAGGCAGCAAACCCGTCCATAACAATAGGAACCATACTAGGGAAGAACGCTAGTACACACGGTATTGAAAACAACAGTGTGAACCATTCGTCTTTCCAAGAGTTAGCTGCATTGTTAGCATGGATGTTTTCCCAGTTACCGTCCTGCTGTATAGCTACCATCTTAGCTTCATGGACAGCTTTCTTCTCTTCAGCTTTACGTTGGAAGTAACCACCAACAAGATCTGCTACTGGGCCAATGAGAGCTTGTATCATCGTATGTACTCAGCAAACACAATAGCACCAAGGATAAACGGATACAGAGCGTATACAGCCTGACGATTACTAGCGATGTCCTTGGTAGCTGAATCAAGCTGACGTTGGATCATCTCATAACGAACAAGACATTCCTTCTCGTGTCCTTCTAGTCGTGCTAATAATTCTTCTGTTCTACTCATCCTTTAATTTCCCTTACCACTGCCGAAACTAAACCAAAAGTTATTATTGAAAACACTACACCAAACAAAGTTAACAGCATATTTTCTTTTAGCTCTTGTTGTCTGTATACGGTGTCTTGTCTCTCTTGTACTATTTTTCTTTTTAACTCACGGAACTCACGTAGTCCGTCGTCACCATAAGCGTAGCGAATCATTAACAAAATCTCTCGCTGTTGCTCTTGTATCTTCTTCTTTCGTGCAAAGGCTTTTATTGCTTCTGCTTCTACACTCTTACTAAAAACTACTTTTCTAAACGGTGATACTTTATTTGCTTTCTGCTCTTGATACAAAACATCACTAGCATGTCCGTACCAAGAAGCGATCTGCCCCATAGTGTCTTCTACTGATCGCCCAGCCTGAACCATCCCCTGCACCATAGCAAAGGCTTTGGTTGCCCCAGCAATAGCGGTTACGGGGTCGATCATTAGACAGGTACTCGACCAATTATTAAACCCTCAGCTATCTCTTGATCTATCCGATCTTCCATCTCATGCACTAACGCTACGGTTGCATCCATATTAATGACACCATCAACGCGTATAATGGGCACTCGAAACGGTACGGGTGTATCTTGCGTAATAGCTTCAGATTCTATTGTGCCTTCAAGGTGTATAGCATCTGCTAAAGGAGTGTCGTATATAAGTGTTCTCATGGTCTAAAGGTTACCTCTACATCGCCTGAGCCATCCCATTCAGCATTTATGTTTGCTATTTCAGTACTGTCCAAACCATTAGAAGCTGACCATACCCATCTACGTATATAACCCCCGCCTATCGTTGATGTACTAGCTTCTGACGTTGAAAGAATTGTAAGCGTACCGTTTGCTGTAAATGAAAAGCTTGTAAACTCGTCTGCGCCTATTGCGTTGGAAATCCCAGAACTAACGTCAATTGTAAAAAACGTACCAGAACTTGAAGATGTTCGATAAACAGACTTTATAGTCATACCTGTTATAGTATTTCCATTTACATTGGTTGGAGATACTGAACCTGTAGGTGTGCCGTCTTCGTAACCATAATTGGTTGCGTGCGCTAAACTCTTAATGCCTTGGGTAACAGTAATAACTGTACCAGCACTAGCCTCATACCATTCGTTAAAGGCCATAGAAGTATCAGCAGTCTTATTGATTAAGCCTCTAATGTCAGAGTCATTAATAGACGCAAGCGTACCTGTAGTACCTCCTGCTTCTACGTGGATATCATCAAGACTAATTGCACCGCTACTTTGTAAGGCCATTAGATAGTCCCAAAGGCTGTGACATTATCGGCAGAAGTAATAGCGCCGTTAGTACCTACCTTAAATACTTCCGTACTGTTGTACTCAAACACTAGCTCGTTAGTATCAACTTTAATTACCCAATCACCAATAGACAGCGTAGTTGCCTTAACCTGACCAGCATTGCTATACACAACAGCTTTCTCGTTAACTACAGTTCCAGCAGTAACGCCAGCAACAAGATTAAGTTCGTCAGTAGTAGAAGTAACTCCGTCTAACTTATTAAGTTCAGCAGCCGTAGCAGTAACCTGTGTTCCACCAAAGTTAAACGTAGTAACAGTAGCAATAGGGATTGTTACCGTACCTGTAAACGTAGGAGTAGCTGTATCAGCTTTAGAGTTAATAGCACCTTGGATAGCTAGAAACTCTGTTTCAAAGTCAGCGCCTTTAATAACTTTGTCTGGATCGCCAGTGTTTTTACCGTCCTTAGAACCAAAGTCAGAAACGTAAGTGTAAGTACTCATAACCAAACTCTCATAGGTTGTTCAGGTGTAACCCCGTGCGTCTCGTCTAACGCCTCTACAGTCTCACGTAAAGCATCTCCCACGAGGCGCATATTAACGTGCCAGCCTGCCATTGGTGCCATCTCAGGGTACTCGTTACCCTCGTCGTCAGTCAGCATAGTGCCTGTAGGCTCGTGTAGCGTCCCTACGACGTCGATAGCGTAGTCATGGCTATGAGTCACCATGTAGGGATCACCGTCCTCTACCTGCGTTTCTACGCCTTCCTCGTCCACGTTAGTTACGTAGTCCTGTCGGTAGAACGCAGACAATACAGTAGGCATATCTGACTCAGCCGATAGTCGTAGATAGAAGTCACGCTTTGGTGCTTCGATGATTACTTCTTCTTCTGTCATGATGTTAAATCCTGTAGTTGTGCGTTAGTCAGGCGACGTGGGTAGTACTTGATGGAATTGATGTGGCCGTTTATGTGGCTGTTTGAATACGTGCCTTCTCCAATGTCTATCTTTGTCGCGCTAGGTAGAGTACCTGCTGTATCTGTAACAACGGCGCTTCCGTTAGCTGAAGAAGCAAAATCATCTTTTGTAAAAGCAAACGAAATTTTCCGTACTTCGTTAGAGTCAGTCACTTCTAAACGAGCTTGCGACACGCCTCCAGAAATAACTGAACAGCGCGTTTTAGTGTTAGGCGAACTGCTGTATCTTGCTTCAATTCTGTTATTTGCATCGGACTCTAAAGAAACAATCATGGCGTTTGTAGTGCCACTGGTAGATTGCGCTTCAACTAAGAACGTCCCAGCTTTTACGTTATACCCAAAGTCAGCCACAGGGATACTAGCCACATCAGCAGAGCGCGTTGCAGTGCTTCCTGTAGTCTTTATGTAACTGGTGGGGAAGCTGGCTTGCTCTATCTGGCAACCCCAAATGTAAAGCCCAGACGTTCCGTCACCAGCAAAACTATGTGCGCCGTCAGATCTAGATATTTGAAACCGTAGTGGCGTAGTACTACTTGGGTTTCCAATCGAACTACATCTGTACCAACCGTTGCCTACATCTTCTATTTTTGTATTAGACCAAGCCGATGATGCGCCTTCATTGTCAATGGTGCCTGTTGCTAAATTAAACCGCGGGGGATTAGCGCCTATACCTGATCCTCTAAAAGATAGAAGGTAGTCGCCGGGACCTTGCTTTGCAAAACAAGAAATAGCGTAGTCTGTTCCTGCTGTTACATTTGCATCGTCAATGTAGTGCTCAGTGGATGCAGTGGTAGGCTTACAAAAAGAAGCGGTTTGAGTTCGATTAGGTGCAATAATGGCATTATCTGTTGTGTCTAAGCTGTGATCTTTTTCGCTTAGCTTTTCACTTTCTGTGAACAGATTAACCCTCTGCTCCTCCACAAGCAGTCCAAGCCTGTTACCGTCTGCGTCCCACTCTACACGAGGGACGTT